>ENA-OQCO01000097-OQCO01000097.1-human-gut-metagenome-genome-assembly--contig:-NODE-97-length-47593-cov-2.180045_pt1 | contig 47593 bp, 52 predicted proteins | sample MGYA00242500_ERZ504582 | MGnify/ENA primary metagenome ERZ504582 (study PRJEB26092, sample SAMD00036346) | human gut metagenome | host: Homo sapiens | study: EMG produced TPA metagenomics assembly of... | reverse complement strand
TTCATTTCCTCGAAGCCTTCATAGGTTTCAGGATTAATAATAGTACAGTTAAAGTCACAAAACCAAGATCGTTCAAGATTTTGTGAACCTCTGTAGGGTCTCCCAAAATAATAGGATCAACTAATTCTTCAAATTTCAAACGGGCAGCTGCACGAACCACACGGTCATCATTACCCTCAGGGAAAACAATCCTAACTCCTTTCCCTGAAATATGTTCACGAAGTTCACCAAATAGACTACGCATAAAAATTCCTCAATCAATCTTTTTTAGTTTTCAAATCCATGATAACGGTTTCAAAATCATCTGTCAAGGAAGACTCATGGACCATTTCTTTTTTGGTGAAAGGATTCAACAAATGCAAGTCGGTGGCAATGCAAGGCCTGGCGCTCAATACCATAGTCTAGAGAACCACCATAAAGGTCATCTCCTAAAAGGGGGAGTCCCAAATGGGCAAAGTGGACACGAATCTGGTGGGTACGCCCAGTATGCAAATTGATATCAACCAGTTTAACCCTACCATAATCACCTACCAAACGATAACTAGTGTGGGCATATTTCCCCGATTTATGGACTCGACGTGTGATAATGGAATCCACATCACGCGCAATCGGTGCAATGATTTCACCCTGCTGCTCAAGCTTGGTCTCACCTTCAACCAAGGCATAATAATGTTTTTTTATAGACTTCTGTTGTAACTGTTTATCCATACGAGCATGGGCGTAACCATGCTTGGCAAACAGCATGAGACCAGATGTGTCCTTATCCAAACGTGTCACGATATGGACACGCTGGTTGGGATAATTATTGCTGACAAAGTGATGTTTGACAAAGTTAGCCATGGTATTATCATGGTTAACACTTGGAATACTAGCATAGCCATAGGGTTTATTAATCACCAAGAAGTTATCATCCTCATAGACTATATCCAAGTCAAAAGGAATTGGCTTCAAGGTTTCATGTGGGGCCTCATCAGGGATTTCTATGGCAACCACGTCTCCCTCATGGACAGGATAAGTCGCAAACTGCTCCTCACCATTGACCCAGATGTGACCTCCCTCAAACTTAATTTTGGCTAGAAGTCCTTTTGAAATATCGTGCTCCTTCAAAAAGGTTTTAACTCGACATGAACGTCCTACAGTAAATTCATATCTCATTCTTCCATGTCTCCAATAAAGGATTCACGGACACGTTCCCAAAAACTTGTGTGACTAGCGCTAGCAACAAAAGAAATCTTACGTTGGTCAATCGAAAATTCTACCTTTTTCACATTCCGGTTGATATAGGTCTTATTATCAACCGACAGAGTGTAGCTCCCCATTCGAGTAGGATAGACAGTAATCTTCTCATGTTTTGGCACGATAAGTGGACTACCTAAGGTACGGTAAACACGATTATTAAGACTAGCAATTTCTGTCAACTGCAAAGCCTCAATAGTGGGATGAAGTACCGCACCACCCAAAGATTTATTGTAGGCGGTTGATCCTGTAGGCGTTGACACCGACAACCCATCTCCACGGAAGCTCTCAAACAAGACATCATTAAGGCAAACATCTGCTGCCATGGTTTTCTCATTACGCTTAATTGCTGCTTCATTGAGGGCAATTGACGTAAAAGAACGACCATCAGCCAGGGTCAATTTGACATTCAAAAGAGGGTAAGAAATCTTTGCACCACTATCTTTTCGAAGCGTCTCGATTAATTGATCCACTTCACTGTCCAAATAATCCGTATAAAAGCCTAGATGACCCGTGTGAATCCCTACAAAACGCACACGCGCAAGCTCTTTTTCATACATATGAAAGGCCGATAGCAACATACCATCACCACCAATTGAGATGAGCACATCTGGATTTTTCTTGGTCAAATAAAAATCAGGATCATCTCGAAAGGCATTAAAAAGTTTCGAGGCAACACGCCTACTTTGGGGTTTGCCATTGGCAATAATAGCTACCTTCATCTCATCCGAAGAGGTCTTCATCTGTGTCATCACTATTTCCTACACTATCCTTCAAAGTTCTATTAATTGGATCAAAGAGCAACTGGGCTTCTCTAATATCATCACGTATCTTCCGCATTTCTTCGTCAAGCTCATAAGCCATGCGGGCCGTAGTTTCCAAGCGAAGTTTAATTTCCTCAGGAAAATTCCCCTGATACTTGTAATTAAGAGAATGTTCAATGGTGGCCCAAAAGTTCATGGCCAAAGTCCTAATCTGAATCTCTGCAAGAATTTCCTTACGACCATCTATGGTATCAACGGGATAAGAGATAATAACATGATAAGAGCGATAACCCGAATTTTTACGGTTTCTGATATAATCTCGCTCTGAAACAATCGTCATATCACTACGATGACGAAGCAAATCCAAAACCTCATCCACATCATCGACAAATTGGACCATGACTCGGAGACCAGCGATATCCTGCATATCTTGAGCCAAATTTTCAATCGAAAGACCACGAAGGGCAATTTTCTCCTCAATGGAAGCCACTGACTTCACACGTCCCGTCACAAACTCAATAGGCGAGTGACGGTTTTGCTTACGAAATTGTTTACGAATGCCTCGGAGCTTGATTTTGAGCTCACCTACGGCCTGAATATAGGGGTCTAAAAATTGTTCCCAATCCATGGTCAAGATAGGATTCCTCCTTGTCAAAAGCTTTAGTTTTTTATAAAATAAATACAATCTGTTATATTATACCACATTTAAAAGAACAAGGGAGGACACACATGAACCATTTAGAGATAGAGTACAAGACTCTGCTCACCAAAGACGAGTATAATCGTTTAGCAGTGCTTTTCTCCCATGTAACACCTGTTACGCAAACCAATTACTACATTGATACACCCCAAGGTGACATGAGGAATAAAAGGTTGTCTTTACGTATCAGAACCCTTCCCACTCATGGTGAGTTGACCTTGAAAATTCCTGAAAAGGTCGGAAATATGGAATACAATGTCACCATGGACTGTTCAGAGGCTAAGGCTATGACCAAGTCTCTTGACTTCCCTGAATGCCAAATCAAGTCCATTCTTCTAGAACGTGGTGTTAAGTTAGAGGATCTAACCATCCTTGGACATTTAACCACAACCCGTCGTGAATACCAGACCAATATTGGTCTCATGGCACTTGATGTCAATGTCTATGCTGATAAGAAAGACTATGAGCTTGAGTTGGAAGTTTCAGATGCTAAGAGAGGTAAAGACGACTTTTATGCCTTTCTTAAGGAAAATAATATTAACTTTAAGTATGCCAAGAGTAAGGTTGCACGTTTTATAGCAACCCTAAAGCGAGATAAAGACTAGTTGGTGAAATGTGAGTTTATAGAAATTCTGCTAGTCATTTTTGATCCGTTCTGAGGCGGACTCTCCACCGTAAAAACGTCTATAAAAACCATTTACTTCATTTTAAGACAAGGATCAACCCTTGTCTTTTTTATATATGCAAAAACAATTTGGTACTTGTGGCAACTTCTACAATCTCTCTCTTCTGTCTAAAAACGCATACAAAAATGATTCAGTGATTTATGGTTCGTCAATTTTCATCAATATTGCTTTCTGAAGGCTGAAATTTCTATTTTTTTTTGTTAAAATAGAAGCATCTGTAGTTTTATTATAATAGCCCTAATTGGGCTTCGCATCTTATTTTTTTAAAGGAGCCACCATCGTCATGGTACATCAAAAAGCAAACCCAAAATTGAAATTGTTCTCGCTCAGCTCAAATCCAGAAATTGCTGAAAAAATTGCTGAGAATACCGGATTGCCACTTGGAAAAGTATCTTCACGTCAATTTTCTGACGGTGAAATCATGATTAACATTGAAGAGTCTGTTCGTGGAGACGATATTTACATCATTCAATCTACTAGCAACCCTGTTAACGACCACCTTTGGGAATTGCTCATCATGATTGATGCCTGCAAACGTGCCAGTGCTAACTCTGTCAATGTAGTTATGCCTTATTTTGGTTATGCACGTCAAGACCGTATTGCTGCTTCACGTGAACCAATCACTGCTAAATTGATTGCCAATATGTTGGTTAAAGCTGGTGTCAACCGTGTCTTGACGCTTGACCTTCACGCTGTCCAAGTTCAAGGCTTTTTTGACATCCCCGTGGATAATCTCTTTACTATCCCTCTTTTTGCTGAATACTACAACGAAAAAGGGTTGACTGGTGCAGACGTTGTCGTTGTTAGCCCTAAAAATTCTGGTGTTAAACGTGCTCGTAGCTTGGCTGAATATCTTGATGCTCCAATCGCTATTATTGATTATGCTCAAGATGATACGGGACGTGAAGAAGGCTACATCATCGGTGAGGTTGAAGGTAAAACTGCGATCTTGGTTGATGATATCCTTAATACGGGTAAAACTTTTGCCGAAGCGGCTAAAATCCTAGAACGTGGTGGGGTTAATGACATCTATGCAGTAGCTAGTCACGGGCTCTTTGCTGGTGGTGCCGGTGAAGTCCTCAACGCTTCTCCAATCAAAGAAATCTTGGTTACAGATTCAGTTGCAACTAAAGAAAATGTTCCTACAAGTGTTAAATACCTTTCAGCAAGTGAGCTTATCGCTAATGCTATTACCCGTATCTTTGAACGTCAACCACTTAGCCCACTTTTTGCATATACTGCCAACGAGGAATAATTTATGGTTTATTTGGATAATGCAGCAACTACTCCTTTGAATACTGCTGCTATCTCAGCGATGACACATGTCATGACTGAAACCTTTGGAAATCCATCCAGCCTACATGCTTATGGTCGTCAGGCTTCTAAGGAACTCCGTGAGGCTCGTGAAGAAATGGCCAAGCAATTTCAAGTTCCTGCTCGAAAACTCATTTTCACCTCTGGTGGGACTGAGGGTAACAATACAGCTATCAAAGGTTATGCCCTTGCCAATCAAGCTAGGGGGAAACACTTGATTACGACTGCTATCGAGCATCACTCTGTCCTTCACACCATGGCCTACCTGGAAGAGCGTTTTGGTTTTGAGGTTACTTATATCCAGCCGGTCAATCAGGTCATTACAGCCCAACAGATTGCTGAGGCCTTACGTGACGATACTATTCTGGTTTCTGTCATGTATGCCAATAATGAAACTGGTCAGTTACTTCCTATTAAGGAAATTGGTGACCTGCTCACTAACCACCAGGCTGCTTTCCACGTGGATGCTGTTCAGGTTGCAGGAAAACTTCCAATTCACCCAGAAGAACTCGGTGTCGATTTTCTCTCAATCAGTGCTCATAAATTTCATGGACCTAAAGGTGTCGGCCTGCTCTATCATAATGATTTGCACTTTGACAACCTACTCCACGGTGGTGAACAAGAGGAAAAGCGTCGTGCCAGCACTGAAAATCTTGTCGGTATTGCAGGCATGACCGCAGCTTACAAACAAGCTAGTAAGAACTATCAAGACAATTACAAGCATGTTGAAACGATCCGTCAGGTGTTCCTTAATTCTCTCACTGTTCCTTACGAGATTAACAGCGTAGGACCCAGTCTACCTCACGTTATCAACATTAGTTTTTCTGGCAAGGAAAATGGGCCTCTCTTAACCCTGTTAGACTTGGCTGGATTTGCTGTCTCAACTGGATCTGCTTGTACTGCTGGAACTGTTGACCCAAGCCACGTCATCCAATCCCTATATGGCAAGGATTCTGACAAGCTTAAAACAGCTATCCGCGTTAGTTTATCAGAGGAGAACACTGCTGAAGAACTTCAGGCCCTAGCAGAAAAACTTAATCAAATCATAGGAGACTAAGATGGCATTTGAAAAAAGCATCCATTTGGCTGACTGTAAATACCGTTACACCATCAGCTCTAATGTCAAAAAATTCACCCTTCGTGATACAACTTTTGTACAAATAAAATTGGACACTACGAGTTACACCGTCTACTCGAAAAAGTGCCTAACTCAGGTGAAGGTTTCCCACTAAAGATCACTATTAACAAAGATTTGACAGGTTTCAAATTGTCAATCACAGACAAATCTGGCCTTCGTAACATTAATATCTTTAAAAATGAAGACCACCATATCTTACAAGAAAAATTCTACTTCTTGATGCAGAGTTTAGTAGACCGTCAAGTTTTTGAGCAAGAAGAGGTCTAAACCATTTTTAGATATATAAATAACCTATCCTAGTGATAGGTTATTTATATCGCATCATTTATACTATTTTGTTGCAATCTTCACAAACCTTTCCTAAAATAATATAAGTGAATCATATTAATTCAAGAAGGGAAATGCGATCAATGACATATGAGAAAAACATTCCAAACGCTACTGCTAAACGTCTCTCTCTCTATTATCGAATTTTCAAACGATTCCATCGTGAAAATATCGACAAAACAAGTTCCAAACAAATTGCTGAAGCAATTGGAATTGATCCTGCTACAGTGCGTCGTGACTTCTCCTATTTTGGTGAGTTAGGTCGTCGTGGTTTTGGTTATGACGTTAGTAAGCTGATGACATTTTTCGCAGAACTCCTTAATGATAATGCGACAACTAAGGTGGTCCTTGTAGGAGTAGGAAATATCGGACGTGCTCTTCTTCACTACCGTTTTCAAGAACGTAACCGCATGCAGCTGGTTATGGCTTTTGATACAGACGATAACGAACTGGTAGGAAGCCAGACTGAAGACAATATTCCTATCTATGGTATCTCTCAAATCAAGGACAAGATTGCCCAGGAAGATATCAAAACGGCCATCCTGACAGTGCCATCAGTCAAGGCACAGGAGGTGGCTGAGCTTTTGGTTGATGCTGGAATCGAAGGCATCCTCTGCTTTTCCCCAGTCAACCTCAACCTTCCACGCCACGTGGTTCTCCAATACGTAGACCTGACTAGTGAACTACAAACCCTACTCTATTTCATGAAAGAAGAAGGAAAAGCAAGGAGAAACAATGACTAAACCAATCATAGGTATCACAACTAATGTAAGACCTAATCCAGCCCATGAAGATATCAACTGGTCTTATGCCCCATCTGGTTTTGTGGAAGGAGTTCAAAAAGCTGGTGGTCTAGCAATCCTTCTACCAGTATCTGATCCTTCGGAGGCTAAAACCTATATTTCCATGATTGACAAGCTTATCCTCATCGGCGGTCAAAACATTGACCCTAAATTCTACAACGAAGAAAATCATGCCTGTGAGGATGACTTTTTCCTCGAACGTGATCTCTTTGAGATGGCTCTAATTGAAGAAGCTACCAAACAAAAGAAACCGATTTTTTCAATCTGTCGTGGAACACAACTCATGAATGTTGCCCTTGGTGGTAGTCTCCATCAAGATATTGAAAGGCACTGGCAGGATAAGCCTTCCGACTACCTTTACCACGAAATTATTATCGACAAAAACAGTAAGTTAGCGGAGATTTACGGTCTCGAAACCTCTATCAACTCTTTCCACCATCAGAGTATTAAACACTTGGCCTCTGACCTCCGTGTTATTGCGCGTGATCCTGAGGATAATACTGTCGAAGCTATTGAATCAAACACACCAGATCTTCGTTACCTTGGTGTTCAGTGGCATCCAGAACTTCTCCTACACAAACGTGAAGAAGACCTCAAACTCTTTGAATACGTTGTAGATGAACTTTAAAAGCAACTGATACTGCACTCAGTTGCTTTTCTTGTGTCTTTATAGACTCTACTTAAAGTTCAAAATCCTCCCTCTCCTCACGAAAGGAATAATAAGTTGATTTTCCAACAATCAGATGGTCAAGAAGACAAATTCCCAAGTCGTCACAGGACCTCTTAATCTTTTGAGTAAAATCAATATCATTGCGACTAGGATAGGCTTCCCCCCGAAGGATGATTGTGGACCACAATCAAGGAAGTTGCCATCAGATGACAAGCATAATACAAAATCTCACGCGGCTCGGCAATCGAACGGCGAACCCCACCAATAAAGACCGTCTTTTGCTGAATAATACGATTCTGCGTATCAAGGTAGATGGCCACCAGATGCTCCTGAGGCTTGTCACCAATATCTAACATCATGCGACGTGCCACCTGCTGACTAGACATAATCTGCTCAGAACGAGCCAACTCAGCCTTCTCAATCCGCTTAGCCAACTCCACCATAGCCTTCAGCTCAATGGATTTCACACGTCCAATACCAGGAATCTCCTGAAGCTCATTCAGAGACAAGCGAGACAAATCCGCCAAACTCGTCATTCCTTTTAAAATACGGTTGGCCATGGATAGGACCGACTCAGACCTAGTCCCCGTTCGCAGCACTATCGCCAACAGTTCCTGGTCAGACAAGACCTCTGCACCCTTTTGTAAGAGACGCTCACGAGGCAAAAGCCCCGACTCCTCAGCTACAATACTATACATAAGAAAAAACCTCCTACTTACTTATTCGTAAGTGGGAGGGGGAAGTTACTATTTCAAAGTATTTTTACTACTCTTTGATTTAAATTTACGTTTTATTCTTCTAAAAATATACTTCACAGCGGTTCCTGGACCTACAATAATATATTTGAGAGCACCTTTAATTCCACCGATATTATCAAAATTAATATAGGTATTTGGTAAAGTATCAGGGCGAATATTCAATACAACGTTATCTACAAATGGCGTGATATAGATATCATTTTTTGCAATAGCATAATCATAACGTCTTGCCCAAGCTAGATACACTAGAATACGCTCAATTGAATGCAAAATAGTATGTTGAGGAATTGGTTCTGCTGGAATCTCTTCATCTTGTAAGTCCAAATCGAACAACGGTTTCAAAGCATCGTATTTGAACCAAATGAATGTCCCGTAACTCATGATAAAAGTATTCATTTTATCAAAGTCAATATCTCGACCAAGATCCATCCGCTCCCATAAATCATTCATTCCTTCGGCAAAACGATTCTCATTCCAAGGATCTACAATTTTAGTATATCGGAAGAAACTCGGAATATCAGCGATTACAAGCCCCAATCTATCATTACGTTCAAGATTTGCGATAATATTATCAGCAGGCTGAATCAACATTGAGAAAAGTTCATTTCGCCATGAATCTCCAACCCAATAAGGGTATTCTGGTGATTTTTTCGTATGGAAATGTCCAATATAATCATAAGCAGAAAGCTCATCTTTCAACTTAAGCATTGGAATAACATCACGTCCTCGATTCCCAGTAATAAAGATTCGAGCAACTTTTCCATTCTTATCCAGAATAGACTGAATTTCTGCTTTTTTCTCTTCTGAGTCCGTAGTTAGGAAGAGGTCATAAGTAAAGTGAAAATTCTCAAATTGCTTTAAAAAGTCTTCTAATAAGTCAACATAGTAGGTATGAAGATGTACAGCAATTTTTTTAGTGTCTGAATATGTCTGTGAACTTTTCTCAATAACTTTGCGATCAAGTAAATAAGGTGGTGTTGGTAAACTCATATCCGACATATGAGATAAGATTAATTCTACTGGATAGTCCGTTCTTTTCTCGATTTCCTTAAGCAAATAAGGAGCTAGATGTTGAGTTAAATCAAATGTTTTAACCTTGATGAACGGCACTCCTGTATCAAGCAAAACATGAGGATAATGAATAGTGAAATTGCTATGGAAAAACTTGTCATTTAATGGAATCGTATTGAGAATAGATTCATAGTTAAATCCAGCATCCCTAAATTTCTTGGTATAAAGAGTTTCATAATTATCGATGACCTTTTGAACATCTTCGAAACTCTCAACTGATTTCCAGAACTTTTGGAAAACACTGGACTCAACTAAACGTTTTTTAAATGAAATAAAGTAAGATTGCAAATGTTCATGAATATAAATATCACCAGCTTTGATTCCTTGATGATTAGTCATACCCCAAAAATCTATATTTGGATTTGATTCATAGTTATCATAGATTGGTGCCATGTCCCAGAGTGGGCCAAAACAAGTATCATTCATAACAGTAACAGAATCGTACTGTTTCAAGTTTTCAAATCCAACAAATTCCATACCATCATGCCAAGCAGCAAAATCGTAACCTTTATTCTCACGTTGGATAAAATCATCAATCAGGTGCTTATCATGAAGTTTTTGTACCTCACTTTCACTAAGACGACTATTTGAAATAAAAACTAATTTATCAAACAATGGTCTCATATGTTCAAGTTGATAAAATACATGTCGACTAATATGATCATATTTATTGAAATGAACATAAAGCAATAGACGTTTCATTTACTTCTCCTAAAGAAATTAATAATTTTAGTTGGTATTGTCCATCTTTTCGAAGTAACAACACTGCTATATTGGTTTTGTAAGTCATCATATAAACTCTGTATACGATTCAACTCACTAGTCATATTTGTAAGTAATTCTTCATTCTCTTCATTCTCTTTTTCAACATTTCAATACACTCACTTTGATCATGAGAAATTCGTGACACCTGATTCAGCCTTAAATTTAAGTCTTCTATCTGACGATCTTTTTTAAAGACTAAAATGTCTAAATCACGGTCCTTAACAAGCGCTAAGTGTAAGATTCTTTTAATATCCTGATCTGGATACTTGTTGAGATATTTAATTTGAGAATTCAAGATCCCTGTGAACCGCTTTTCAGCAGTTTCCAATGTCATAGGTTTTGAATCAGATCCTAAATTCATACGATATACAGTGGTGGAATCACTCAAAAAAGAAATCTTAGTACGTTTGAATAATTCAAGTTGCAACTCAAATGTATCGTCTACGGCAGTATCGCTAATTTGAGCAGATACATCTTGCATAAGAGCGGTATCAACCAGCCAGGTTGAAGCCATCGTCATACCTTTCATGACAAGCATCTCTTCATAGGAATCAATCAAAGGAAGTGCCTTATTAGCAAAGGCATCTTTTTGGATAAGATTCCCGTCTAGGTCTACCATATCAAATTCGGTATTTGACCAAAGTGAATCGCTTGAAGCATCCAACAAATCAACTTGCTTTTGAAGTTTTAATGGGTCAGTCCAAAAATCATCACTATCACATCTTGCGATGTATTGACCTTTAGCTTCTCGGCAAATTTTTTTTCCAAGTTTTAGTAATACCTAGATTCACTTCGTTACGAAAAGTTCTAACTTTCTCAGGAACTTATTTTGATACTCTTGAATAATTTCATACGAATGATCTGTTGAAGCATCATCAATGATAATAATCTCAAAATCAAAATTTGTTTCTTGATTGAGAAAGCTATCTATAGCCTCTCGTACCCAATCCCCCTTATTATAATTAGTACAAATAATCGATACTTTCATTCAAACTTCCCTTGCTCTCTTATGAAAAGCTCCACTTTCCATTTCTTTGAATAATACCAGTTGCAGAATCTTTGGCTGATTCATCATCCTCATCAATATCGTCCCTATTTAGAACAATAACTGGAATCTCATCAGCCGGAAGAAAGGCTAAAACTTGATTATTCGCATCCCTAACAGTAACTTCAAGTTTTAACTTAATATCATTTAGTCCTGCTAGTGAACACTGATAATTTACTTTAATATCACCCTTGCCACTTGTTAAATTATCCATCGTATTATCATTATAAATCCAAACATTACGATCAATATCTGTAAATGAGATAGCAATATAAGTCGGCACATCTTCTAGTAAGGTATACGTCAAATCAAATGAAATTGGTTCATTTGGTGTAGCTCTTTTAGAAGACAATAGTGATAACTTCAGATTTTCAACAACTGAACCACTTCTTTCAATTCCTGGTTGATCTGAGGTGATTACTTGTTCTGTATTATCAAAGCTATATTGATTGGCAACATCTCTAGGCTCGCCTTTGGCTTTAATGTACCCATCTTCAATTAAAATAGCTTTATTACAATACTTCTTAACAGCACCCATATCGTGGGTTACAAGAATTGTTGTTTTGCCTGATTTCTTACGTTCCATAAAGTAGTCATTACACTTACGTTGGAAAGCCTCATCACCTACTGCAAGAACTTCATCAAGGATAAGAACATCTCCTTGAGCCTTGATAGCCACAGAGAAGGCCAGGCGAACCTGCATACCTGATGAATAATTCTTGAGTTTTTGGTTCATAAAATCTTCAAGCTCCGCAAACTCAACAATTTCATCATACATGGCATCAACTTCTGCTGTCGTAAAGCCAAGCATGGCTCCATTCATATAAACATTCTCACGTCCAGTTAATTCTGGATTAAATCCGACACCAAGCTCAATAAATGAGACCATTTTACCATTTACGGTAACTGTCCCCTGCTCAGGAACATAAATCTGAGAAATAATTTTTAGTAATGTTGATTTTCCTGAACCATTTCGTCCTACGATTCCAAAGAAATCTCCTTCTTCAACTTCGAAGTCAATATCCTTCAAAACATGTTGTTCTTTATAGCCTTTGATTCCTTTAAATCTATTTACTAAGGCCGTTCGAAGACTTTGAGTAGACTCAACCGGTAATTTGAAAAACTTACTTACATGGTCCACTTTAACTGCAATTTTCTTTTCTGTCATTAGAGAATCTCCGCGAATTTTTTAGCTTGATGATGGAAAATGTAATAACCAATAGCAAAGATGATAAATGGTAGGAATAAGGAATAATGGCAATAGCTTTATGTCCAATTAAATCCCAACCACATAAGCTACCCGAGAAGACAATAAAGTGTCGCAAGTCTTGGATAATCTGTGCTAAAGGATTCAACATCATCAATTTTGCAATTTTAACTTGTCCACGTTGCAAAATAAAGGTCAACGAATAGATAATCGGTGTAGCATACATACCAGCTTGCATTACTACTTCCCAAATCGGACCGATATCACGGTACTTAACAAAGAGTGTTGCTAAGATAAAGGCGATACCAGCTGAAAAAAGGAAGAGTTCTAGGAACAATGGAATAACAGTTAGCCATCCTACTGAAAAATTAACACCGTTGATCAAAGCAAAAACAAAGACAACAAGGAGGTTAATCACATAGTTAATTGAAGCTCCAACAACAGATGAAATAACGATAATCTCTTTCGAAAAATTCAATTTTCGTAACAAGTCGCCCCTAGATACGATTGACATCATTCCCATACTTGTCGCTTCTGAAAAGAAACCCCATGTAACCATACCGATTAAGAGACCGATAGCATAATGCGGTGTTCCGTCATCAAAACGCAAGAAGCGAACAAACACTAGGTACATGATTGTAAAGAGCATAAGTGGTTTCAAAATAGACCACAAATGACCGATTAAACTACCTTGATAGCGCAATTTAAAATCGGTTTTAACCATTTCTCGTAATAAAATACGATTTTTCTGACTAAAAAAGTCTAACATCTTTTTCTCCTCTATATGCAAACTTTGTAAGAATTAATGTCGTAAATACAGTTGAGTGAAATGCTCTATTTTTTCGGTAACCATATTTTCGGATACGTGCTAAACGTTCTCTAAATGGAACATCCAAAATTGTCACAAAGTTTTCAACGATTTCCTTATTATCTGAACTTAACGGGAGTTCTAGCAAATTTCTAGCCTGATCTTGGCTAGCTCTGATAAGACTCCAATATTTGGCAAACAGGATGTGGGGTCTAACCCAATTCTTCATCCTTTTTCGCAATGTTCGAGCTCCAAGGACATTACTGCTATGCTGACGATAAAGCTCCGTTGGCTCATCAATATAGACTAGGTTACCAAAGGCAGAAGCTAGCAAACCCAGATACCAGTCATGCATCAGTAAATCATGCTTTTCCTCACCAGTCCATAAGTCCGCTAAAGCATGGTTAATCATAGCAACACCACCAGTAACTGTATTCTCAGTCAACTCTTGAATAAGCTCCGTATTGGCATGGTCTGACTGAGTACGAATCATACTCTCATGGAGGACAGATAAATTTTCATCCACTACCTTTAAATCAGTATAAATGAGTAGAGGTTTATCCTGTGAATACTTTTTGGCTTCTGCCACTTGAAGTGAAATTTTTTCAGGAAGCCAAAAATCATCCTGGTCACTGAAACAGTATAGATCTGCCTCACTATGCTTAAGTAGGGCGTGGAAACTTTTGATAACACCAACATTCTCAACTTGATTCTCATTAATAAAGTGAATACGTGAATCTTGAGCGGCTAACTGTTTAATAACTTCCACTGTTCCATCTGATGAACCGTCATCACGAATGAGAAGTTGCCATTCCTGATAGGTTTGCTCTTGAATACTTTTTACTTGTTCCGCTAAAAACTGCTCACCATTGTAGGTTGACAGTAAGATATTTACTTTCATGATAAAAATAACTCCTCGTACTCACCCACAATTTTTTCCCAAGTAAAGTTCTGTTTCATATTCTCCTTAGCTAACTTACCTAGTTCAGAGTAATCTGAAATAGCATCTACTTGGTCAATCAAATGCGACAGATTGCCCTCATCTTTTTCCAATAACGAGCTGTATCTTGTGCTACAGAACGGTTAAATGAGACTCCTAATACTAAATTCAAATCAGTTTGTGCCATAGCCTCCAGTAAGCCGGGGTTGGTTCCACCAACTTCATGACCATGAATATAGGCAAAAGCTTCTTTGCGAATATACTTTAATAGATCTTGGTCATAAACTGTTCCAACAAACTTCACACGTGGATCCTTATCAAACTGTGTTTTGGAACGCAATTCCTCAAAATAAGCATTACTCTCGTGATTACAAATAATAATTAAATCACGTTTTGTTGAGGAACTCATAAACTCACGAATAGCAGTTTCATAATTGTTTTCTGGAACAAAACGACCAAGAATCAAATAATAATTTTTCTCGTAAGTGTTCCACGTCTTGTAAATATCTCTAACCTTAGCATCTTGATTTGTAAGTGTTGTCGGTGACAGATCCGTTCCATAAGCAATATAAGTTGTCTTAGACCACGGATAGGCATCCTGAATATAGGTTTCAATTCCTGGATTATCCGAGATAACTAAGTCAGCATGTCTTGTCATCACTTTTTCAGAATACTTTAAATAAGCTTGTACTGGCTTTGGCCACTTAGCTCGTTTCCACTCCAAACCATCTGGATTAATGTAAAATTTGCCATCAAGTTTATGAATCTTGCGAGCAAGGGAGCTACAAAAGCACCTATAGTATTTCCTAAAACATAGAAAATCGGTTCTTTTATATTTTGCTCACAGATTTTCTTTAAGGCATAGTTGATAGCCATCATATCATATGCAATAACGCGAGCAGGTCCTAATTTGGGTGCCTTAATTGTGAAACAATCGACACCCTTATACTCAAAATGCTCATAGGCCTTTTCATCAGAAAGGCAGGCAACATGGTATTTAACTTGGGATGACATTTGGTTGGAGACTAATTGCTCTACAAAGGTCTCAAAACCACCATATTTTGCTGGAAGTCCACGGCTTCCAATAATGAATACATGTTGCATAAATCCCCTTTCTAACAAGTCTATAATCTAATCAATTATACCATTTTACAAGGCTTTTGCCTAATGCAAACAGAAAAGCAGCCACAAAGGACTGCTATTAATAAAATATTATTTTTTACTAAGTAAAACTCTCTTTATATCATAGAGTTTTATTATTCCGCCATATTTCAGAAATTTCAAAAAGACGGGGACAACATAGGATAGGGATGAATTGATATTTACTTTTTGAACCCCACGTTTAACATACTTATTTTTATCCCAGTGTTTCCAAAATACTTTTCCATAAAGATAACAATGTCTTTAAAATCTTGTTTTGTAGCCTCAGGGTAATTTAACAAACGATAAGTATGTCCAACACATAAATGCTCAATTGCTAAATATTGTAGTTCATTTCTATACTTCTCAAAATGATTTCCAAATAAATTAAATAAATGAATTAACGAATCATAAATATCAAAGATATTAGATTTACTTGAATTCATAATTGATCCAGGAGTATTAATAACATAATTAATAAGTGGTTTCTGAATATAATGGATTCTTTCAGCTCTACTAGTTAAATAAGGCATAACTGCAAGGTCCTCGTATAACTTACCTTTGGGAAAATTAATATTATCGTATAGATTGGTTCTACAAATCTTTGACCATGCCGCATGTTTTACAACCATGAAATCTTTTTTCTTATTATACTTATCGAATTTAGGATTTACAATTAATTCTTTTACCGGATTTCCATCATAGTCTACTAAATTGATATCGAAAAATATTAAATCATAGTTACTTGATTTATATTTGTTAAACTCTGTTAAAAAGGATTTATCCCAAAAGTCATCTGAATCAAGTGATACAGTATAAAGACTATCGTTTATAAACTGTAGTCCAGTATTTCTAACATCGGCTAACCCACCATTTTCTTTATTAAAAATCTCTATATAAGAATATTTCTTAACAAATTCTTCTATTATTTTTCGAGATTCATCAGTACTCCCATCATTTATACAAATTACTTTAATGGAACACTGTTCGATATCATCTTGATTCACAATACTTTCCAAACATCTTCGTAGATATTTTTCAGTATTATAAACTGGAATTATTACAGTCAAATCATAAGTCATTATCTTCTCTCTTTAATTCTTTCTCTAAAATAAATAATTGAAATACCAAACACATACACAATCATAACTACTAAGAAGGCTAATGAAGCACCAAGCATTCCCCACGAATAAACAAACATCTTTGTAATTAATAAAGTAACAACCAACATAGCAACATAAATAGCAATCAGTAGGTGTTGCTTTCGCATAATGGTAAGGATATTTTCAAAAATAATCGCTACAGCGTACAAAACTCCTGCTAAAATCAAAATTGTAAATGGTAGCTGATAAGACGCTAAATCTAATCCAAAGACTAGTCCTAACACCTGGACCCCTAGTAAATAGGCTAAACAAACTACTAGTAACCCACCACCTATAATATACAGCAAAAGTTTTTTGATAATCGAGTCAAACTTATCGTATTCTTTATCCACGTAAAGAAAAGCAAGTTGGGTAGTCAAAGGACGAACCATTAGAATAATGAGGCTCATAAAAAAGACAGGCATGAAGAGAATATTGAAATCTCTTTGCATTCCTGTTTGTAATACTTCCTCAGATAAACCTCGCTCAATGATTAATTTAGGTTCATTCAAAACATAGAGCAGTATGAAACCATTCAAGAAAAGTGGAAAACATTCCTTAAGGATATCCAGAGACTCATAAATCTTCCTTAGGTCAAATACCCCTCTCCAATTAATTGATTCGAATTGATAAACAAATCTAAACTCATACAAGAGAATAAATAGCCCGTTCCATACAGTTAAAGTTAACAAGGATGTGATAAGAGATTTTGAAACAAATAAAGAAAGAAACAAGACAACTGCACTAGTCGAATAACGATAGAACATGGTCTTCCCTGCAATATCCATACGCTCACGTTGTTGAAATAATCCCTGAAAAAGATCAGAAACTGCATCCCAAGCTCGATATAGAATCATTAGGAACGCCATTAGGATAACCGACGAGGGATATCTGTTACCTCCTATTATCTTTAAATAAGGTAACAGTGTTACTATCATGGCAAGTATTGTCAAAATACGGGCTTGAAAATATGCTCTAAACGAATGCTTTTGCCTTACATCTGTTCCATGATAATTTCGAACTTGAAAAAGACCGATAACTACCCAGAGAGTCCCGATAGACCATACCAAACTAAATTGGTCAGCAACAGACGTCGCAGTCAATCGAGTAACGATTAAAAGATATAAAACCGACACACCTGATGCTGCTAAATTTCCTAGCAAATTCCAAAAATATATCGTTTTTGCATCTGGAAGCTGATTTTTTTTACTCATCTTTCCCTCTCAAGGCAATTGTTTGTACTAAGTTTTTGAACTTTGTATCAAGTTTAGATAAGCGAACTGTTAATTGATATTGATTAATCAGTAGAAGGAAAATGATAAAGAGGAAAATAAAGTTTACCGCCGAAACAATTCCTAATGCTCTCGCAATAATCTCAGCTAATTTTGGAAAGACACTAAATACAAGTAAAACTAGTGAAAAGAAAATCCAAAAGAGTGAGTCATTAATTTGGACTTGAGATTTTCGAATTCCCCTAAGAATAAAGGTAACAGTTGCTAGAGATACAAAAATTAGAACAATTTGAAACCAAATGGTCATGGAGTCTAGCCTCGCTTTCTAAAGTTTTGAATGATTAGAATTGACACAAACATCTGTGTCATATATTTGATAGAACGAGAAAGAGTCAAATAACTTTCTCCCGCTTGTCTATCTTCCATTCTAACTTGTGCTTCCGCAACTTTTACGCCATTACGGATGAGATAAGACACCGTATCTGGCTCTGGACCATAGTTAATATTGAGTGCAAACTCTTTAATTAAATCTTCCGAGAACATTCTCATTCCTGAAGTTGGATCCTTAATTGTCTTACCAGTGGTAAGTTTGATAGCTGAACTAATTAAGATATTACCTAACATTCGTAAAGAATTTGGTCGTTTTTCTGTGACAAATCGAGAACCAATCACTAGATCAAAACCATCATCGATCTTTTCTTCCAAACTTTGAATATATTCTGGTAAGTGTTGACCATCGGCATCAAATTGCACCGCTTTTTTATAACCATGCTCATACGCATATCTTAAACCTGTTTGGAAAGCCCCAGCAAGACCGAGATTCACTGGTAAATCTACAATATTGTAATGATTCTCATGGCAAATTTGTGAAGTTTTATCACGAGAGCCATCATTGATAATAACATAGTCATATTGAGGATAGTTTTGAATGATGTTGTTAACAACATTTTCAATCGATCCTTCTTCGTTATAGGCTGGAATAATAATGAGTAAATCTGACATTTTTATACGTAGTTTCTCCTGAAAACTCTATTGAAAAAGGGCAGTCAAATATATTTCAGATTAATTCAACTGACCTTGGTTTTTATTTCACTTCTTGTTTGTAAAACTCTTTCAAAGCATCTTGCCATGTTGGGATGACAAATCCTGTTGCCTTAGCCTTAGCCAAACTCATTGTTGAGTTAAGAGGACGTTTAGCTTTAGCTGGGAATTGGCTTGAATCAACAGGTTTCACTTCAACATCAGTATCTTTGAGGATTTCGACCGCAAAGTCATACCAAGTTGTATCTTCTGCTGCATCATTTGACAAGTGATAGTAACCATATTCCTTACGGTTTTCAGCTAAATAAGTCATAAACTCTGCCAAAGTACGTGTCCAAGTTGGACGGCCATGTTGGTCATTAACGACTGTCAGCGTCTTGTGAGTTTTAGCAAGGTTTTGCATAGTGAAGACAAAATTTTTACCATAGTTACCGAACACCCAGGAAGTACGGATAATGTAGTAGTTAGTCACATGTTTTTCAACTAGCTCTTCACCCATACGTTTTGTACGACCGTACTCTGTCTGTGGATCTGGTTTATCATTAACTTCCCACTCTTGACCGACTGGTTTTTCACCATTAAAAACGTAGTCCGTTGAAATATAAACAAGCGTTGCACCATGTTTTTCTGCAGCCTTAGCGACATTTTCAGTACCAGTCACGTTAATAGCATAGTCAAGTTCTTTGCCTTCATCTTCAGCAGCATCAACAGCTGTGTAGGCAGCACAGTGATAGACCAGGGTTGGTTTTACTTCCGCAAACACTTCATCTACTTTGTCAGCATCAGTGATGTCCATTTCTGCCACATCTACTGCTACATACTCTTCGTTACGCTCGTCAAGAAGGTGACGAAGTTCAGTTCCGAGTTGACCATTTGCACCTGTTACTAGAATCATATTTTTCTCCTCGTAATTCAATAATATTAGTTTCATTTTAACAAAAAAAGCAGAAAAAATCTGCTTTTACTCAATATTATTCTCTACTTTCGATACTATCAATACCAAAATATACCGCCATCCATCTATTAAACCATGCATCTCTTGACTCCCCTAAATTATTCGTACCATTATATGCATTAAATAAAGTTTTAGGTTTAGGATAACGTTTCAAAATAATAGTGGATTGTCCGTTCTCTTTAGCTTGATAAATCTCACGATATTGCATACTCACAACTTTGTAGGTACTATTTATATCACTAAACGCATTAGTATAAGAAAATCCAAATTTAATCACTAGTAGTAATAAAATACCAAGGCCAATTTCTTGAGAAATAATACCTCTTCCAAAATTAAACGTAACAAAATTAGTAATGCTAAGCAAAGTAATACACTTGCCCCAAAAAATACCCTGTCAGGAAGCTCATTTGTTGCTACTAAACTGTATATACAAGCAAAGTGAGCACACATTATAAACAAGAAATAAAAAAATTGCTTTCTGTTCAAATAAGATTTAACAAGAGAATAAATTAAAAGTACTAATATAGCAATATATAATATCGAATATTTTTGCCAACTCATTTGAAATAAATTAGCTAATTTATTGCTGAGGTCGTAAAACAAGGGAATATTACCTGCTCTCTTTTGAGACCCAGGAGATGCTAGCATTAAAAGAAAACCAATACAAGCCGCTACAATTTCTAAAACTCTTGAAACACTTACTCTTTTTTCAGAAACAGCATCATACAATATTATTAAACTAATCAACAGAATAAATGCTGGAGAGGTATTTTCATTCCCTGCACCTGAAAAAAAGCCAATGGAATTGTCCATAATATATTATATGGAGATTGGTTTCGTCTCAATACAACCTTCAACCATAGTAAGTCTAGGACAGCTGTCCATAAATAATTACCTGATCCTGAAATCCATAATACAGTTTTTCCGATTTCTGGAAGAAACCACCATAAAATCAAAAAGATTATCGCTAAATATAAAACTTGGTGTTTCCTATGCTTATTTGAAACTATTTCAAAGCTTAAACTATCTATTAATATTCCCAATGACAAAAATACAGAGGAATTAAATACATTGAAAACTTCCTTATTATATTGCATAAATATCTGAACGATAGAATGTCCAGTAAACCTACCATTCCAAACTTTCCAATGATTCATTTGAGAAGTAATCAAATCAAATAATGATCTTACTGGTTGTTCATTAGCTGATGGAAATGGTTCCTTATAAATAAATCTATATACAAAATCATCAGATGTATAGAGAGTGAAGTGATTTAATAAATAAATTAAAGTGACTACAACGAGGCATACAAGGAGATAAACTATCTCTTTGTTGTTTTTTTCTTTCATTTTTTCTCCCAAATATAGATTTTGGATTCATTCTAACAAAAAAAGCAGAAAAAATCTGCTTTCATTTATAATTCTATTCAACTAATTCATTTGTATAAATAATTGGCTTTCTTCACCCTTTTTCTTTAACAATATACACCGGCCGTTTCTTGGTTTCTAGGAAAATCTTTGAAATGTAGTTCCCGATGATACCTAAGGCTAAGAGTTGGATTCCTCCGATAAAGAGAATGATTGAGACAAGGCTTGCCCAGCCTGCAACACTCCCACCTATGGTTAGTTTTCGAATAACGACAAAGAAAATTCCAACCAAAGAAATTAAGAATGAAAAGGTTCCTGCCCAAGTAGCAAGTTTCAAAGGCACTTCGGAAAAGTTGATAAAGCCATCAAGAGAATAGTTCAATAATTTCCAGAAAGACCACGAGGTTTCTCCGGCAACGCGTTCACAATTTTCATAAGAGACGTAAGCTACATCAAAGCCAACCCATGAAAAGAGCCCTTTTGAAAAACGGTTAACTTCTTTAAGCTCTAGGATGGCATCAACAACTTGACGAGTCATCAAGCGAAAATCACGCGCCCCATCTACCATTTCCGTGTCAGAAATTTTATTAATCAACCAATAGAAGGCCTTGGCAAAAAAGGAACGAATCGGCGGTTCACCCTTGCGATCAGCACGTCGTGTTCCAACAACGTCATAACCTTCTTGGATTTTGGCATACATCTCGATAAGAAGTTCAGGTGGATCCTGAAGATCGGCATCCATAACTGTGACGTAGTCGCCTGTAGCACGCTGAAGTCCTGCATACAGCGCAGCCTCTTTCCCAAAATTCCGAGAAAAAGAGAGGTAATGAACATTCGGATTTGAAGCATTTAATCTTCTGAGAACAGACAACGTGTTATCTGTAGACCCGTCATTTATAAATATGTATTCAAACTTTTTTTTCATTTCAATCTGAATACGCTCCATCTCACTATAAAAGAACGGTATCGAATCTTCCTCGTTAAAACATGGAATTACAACTGATATTGTCATTATTGTCCCCTAAGCCTTTTATTTTCAAAAAAGTAATTATGCTACTTTGTGCATTATTACAATCAATTTTTTAATTGAACTAAAAGTAACATTAAATAATATACTAGAGGTATTGTTGATAAGAACAATACTTTTACAGATTGCGTTTCATCTAACATATTTTTACCGTTTGAAAATGGAATTAACAACGGCAAGAATGCAAAGAAATATCGTCCCTGAATTCCCACAATTGCTTCAGAACCTACTTCTGTAGATTGAAGGAGGAATATTAGGAAAATTAATAGCATAATACCCAAGAATATTATTTTTGATGATAAATTATATATTATACGCTCTTCTCTGTTAATAATTGATTGATTCTCATCCCGAATTCTAAAACTACTAATAAAACCAATAACTGAGAATAACGAAATCAAAACTGGAACATGAGTCCACTTTGTATTATCAGAATAACCTAACTGAAAATCAAAGAATGGAAAATTTGTAATATTCTCAAAGAATACTCTGATCGTTCTTAGCGGATGAGCTAACAACACCGCAAACTGCTTCGATTGATCTATATTTTTAGCTCCATAATAACTTACATTACCATTTATATTTTTGATACTCATATACCAAGCAAGTGCTGATATAATACACAATATAAATGTCATTCCCAATATAATATTTTGTTTTCGAGAGAGCTTAGCATTTTTTACCCCTATATAAATTAAAGGGATATACAAAGCAAGTACTGCAAATGCTGGCATCTTTGCTAAGGTCAAAAATAATGAACAAATAATTAATGATATAATTTCCTTACTTTTAATGTTTGAAGATAAAGACACCTTCTGGTAGATACTCATAAATTGTGAGATAACTAAGAATAAAAGGCCGTAAGTGAGAGTATCAGCCGATATAGCTGTAAAGGATATTGTAACTGTTGGGATTAAAGCAATAACAATAAGTGCTGCTTTAGCAAACGGTATTTTTCGTATAGAAAATAAAAAAAGTATAAATACTGTCAAAAATCCAATCAAACGTAAAAATAAGAATGTAGAGATTGTATGAAGGCCAATCATCTTAGAAATCCATGCTGCTACTATATACGGGGAGTAAACCAAAGGTGAATACACAGCAGCTGGTGAACCATCTTTTGTCTTAACTATTCGAGTGTCTGAAATATCCTTAAAACCATTACTCCAATGAAAACTGATAACCTCTGATGTGGGTTCGCCTAAAGATTTTGAGATTGTCCGCATTGATTGATTAATTAACTCTTGTTCACCTTTTTCTATAGAACCCTCACTTGTAGAACCTAAATCATTAGAATAGGTTATAACTCGTGCATAATGCACTTGTTCATCATACCAAGACATGGGATGTCTGAAAAAAATTGATAAAATTCCTACAAAAAATATCAATGATATTTGAAATAAATATATTTTCTTATATTTATTGTTTTCAATGTTTAAAAATTTATATAACTTCTGATTCATTTCTATCCTTTCATAATCTTAAACATAATTTATGATATAAATTAATTTTGTGATATGTATAGATTATCTCACATTTATAATTGTTTTTCAAAATTATCCAAAAAAGTATTAATAATTCTTTCCTTCATTGCTGTAACAAAGAATATAGAAACATAACTAACTTTATTCTTAAACACATGTAGACTTTCTTGGACATCCTGATTTATATGTTTCAAAGAGATATTATTGCTCTCAAAAAAGACAATCACATTTACCTTTTAAAGACAAATGTGATTGTCTCAGCTAAAAGTTAACTAGCACAAATTAGAAATACCATTTTTCATAAACCTTCTCCTAACGAATACCTAGAGCGATACGAGCGTAGCGACTCATCTTTTCAATAGTCCATGCTGGTGTCCAGACCAATTTAACCTCAGTCTTAGTGACTTCTGGCACTTCTTTCATAGCGTCATAAATTTGGTCTGTCAAAAGATCTGCCAAAGGACAGCCCATAGTCGTCAAGGTCATATCGATTTCAGTATAGCCATCTTGCTGGAAACGAATATCGTAAATGAGGCCTAGGTTGACAATATCAATCCCCAACTCTGGGTCAATGACCATTTCTAAGGCTTCCAAGATACGGTCTTTGATTTTTTCAATTTCTTCTTCAGTGTATTTCGCTTCAGACATAGCTTTTCCTCCAAAATCAGGGCCTAACAATCAGGCCCCTTCCATTTACTATCTTAGTCTTCAATAAAGTCTTTAAGTTGTTTGCTGCGACTTGGATGGCGTAATTTACGAAGGGCTTTAGCTTCGATCTGACGAATACGTTCACGAGTAACGTTGAAGACTTTACCAACATCTTCCAAGGTACGCATCTTACCATCATCAAGACCGAAACGGAGACGTAGAACATTTTCTTCACGGTCTGTAAGGGTATCAAGCACCTCATCCAATTGTTCACGAAGAACGACACGAGTTGTGTAATCTACTGGATTTTCGATGACTTCATCTTCGATAAAATCACCCAAATGGCTGTCATCCTCTTCACCGATAGGTGTTTCAAGTGAGACTGGTTCTTGAGCAATCTTAAGGATTTCACGAACCTTATCTGGTGTCATATCCATACGCTCAGCAATTTGCTCAGGTGTTGGGTCTTGTCCCAACTCTTGCAAGAGGTTACGTTGCTCACGTACCAATTTATTGATAGTTTCAACCATGTGAACTGGGATACGGATAGTACGTGCTTGGTCTGCGATGGCACGAGTGATTGCTTGACGAATCCACCATGTCGCATAAGTTGAAAACTTGAAACCTTTTGAGTAGTCAAATTTATCAACGGCTTTCATAAGCCCCATGTTACCCTCTTGAATCAAGTCCAAGAACTGCATGCCACGTCCGACATAGCGTTTAGCGATTGAGACTACCAAACGAAGGTTGGCTTCTGCCAAACGTTGTTTAGCTTCCAAATCACCATTTTCAACAGCGATAGCCAATTTTTTTTCCTCTTCGTTACTCAAGAGAGGCACTACCCCAATCTCTTTGAGGTACATACGAACAGGGTCATTGACTTTAGCTGAGTTTGAACCAAGAAGCTCCTCGTCTGTAAGCTCTTCTGGTTTTGGTGCCTCAACAACATATTTAGATGAAGGATTTCCATCTTTATCAGTGATAGAGATACCACCATCTGTCAAACGTTCCAAAAGGTCATCAATCCCATCAGCATCTAAAACAAATGGGATAACTAGTTTTCTGTGATTTCATCATCAATTGCTGTACCAGCTTTTTTGTGATTACGAATGAAATCAGCGACTTGAACGTTAAATGCTGTATTTTGTTTTTTCGTTACCATGTGTTACTCCATATCTCGTTTTTGGGCGATGAGCATTTGCAGGGCTTCCACCGCTGCATCAACATCACCGTGGTTACTTGATTCTCTTATTTGTTTACTTTGCTTACGGAAGTCCTGTTCCCTCAGAAAATGATTTCTACGCTCTTCAATAGCCTGGACTTCCTCTAAATTGGTTTCAGGTGGCAAAATTTCCTCTAAAACCTGATAATAGGCTGTTTGTACTTCTTGAGAAAGCACAGACAAGGCTACCGTATCAATTTGACCATCTCGCTTCAAAATCTGAAAGAGTTCTTCTAACTCAGGTGTTTGGAAGAAAAAGTCATCCCGCATACGATAGTCATTTAAAATCATAGGATGATTAAGCATGCGATGGAAGAGTTGATTTTCCGCGCGACGAAGACCTGTAATCTTAGGTGTAGAAGGTAGTTTGACCGTACCTCTAAATCCTGATGCTGAAGACTCGTAAGCACTATTACTAGCAGCTGATAATTGAGCCATCTGCTGATTTCTCATGGTCAACCGTGCGTTATTGACCGCTTGCTCAACTTGGAAAAAATCAAAGTCTGGCAAAAGGTCAGCCACCTTAGAAATGTAGGAATTTTGTGCCGTTACAGAAGGCGACTTAGCAATAATCTTTGCAATCTGCTCGACATAGGCAATCTCCGCTTGAAGGTTGTCTACATTAGCAGGCTTGAGCTGTCCAATCCAAAATTCCACATCTGAAATGCGGGACTCAACCAAGAGTTTACCCAAGGCCTTTTCGGATGTTTTCTGTAGATATTCATCAGGGTCCATACTGTCTGGAATTTTAACTATATCAACTTGAAAATCCGATAACAGTTCCAAAGACTTGGCAATCGCATTTTGCCCAGGTTTATCACCATCATAGGTTAGAACTATTTTTTTAGTCAGTTTACGAAGACGATTGACATGCTCAGGAGTCAGAGCCGTTCCCATAGAAGCCACTGCATTAACATGCCCAGCTCTATAGGCGGCAATGACATCCATGAACCCCTCCATCAGATAAACCTCATGTGTCTTCTGTATCACTGGTTTAGCCTGGTCCAAGTGGTAGAGTTCGTAGGACTTATTGAAAATACGGGTAGCCCTTGTATTTTTGTACTTGGCCTGTCCCTTCTCTATATCTTCCTTAGTCCAAACACGTCCTGAAAAACCGATTGTCTTTCCAAACTCATTTTTGAGTGGAAACATGATTCGATTTTTAAAAGTATCGAAAATACGATTATTTTCAGAAAGATTAAAAAGACCTGATTCTGTCAGCACCTCTTCGTCATATTTTTTTGAAACTGACTGGTAGAGATAATCTGGTTCGTCAGGGGATAAGCCAATTTGAAAAGTCTTGAGTAACTCGTCAGTCATTCCACGCTCATAGAGGTAGGCACGCGCCGCTTCTCCTATCTTGGTCGTCATGAGGACTGCGTGGTAAAACTTAAGCGCATCCTCATGAAGATCATAAAAAGCTTGATTAGGAGAATTTTGCCGCTGAACTTGCCTTGGCACATCTATACTAACTGCGATACCTAGTCGATCTGCCAAAACCTTGACACTTTCTTGAAAAGAAATCTGACGATATTCTTCTAAAAATTTGAAGACATCGCCAGACTTGCCACAACCAAAGCAATGGTAAAACTGCCTATCCTCAATAACGTTAAATGAGGGAGTTTTTTCCTTATGGAACGGGCACAAGCCGAGGTAATTACGACCAGCCCGATTAAGACTGACAACTTCACCAATCACGTCGACGATATTGGTACTGCTCTTAATATCTTCTATTAAAGTTTTATCAATTACCATCTAATCGCCCCCCTACCTTACCATAATTGCATTACCCCTAATTATAACATGACGAAAAATGAAAGTAAAATAAAATTGATTTTTCATGAGCGAAATCCTTGTTAAAATTTACAAAATCAGATAGACTATTAAAACTGAATAAAGCTGAAGAAGCTGCTGAAGAAGCTGGTCCATCACAAGAAGAATTGCTTGCTGAAATCCGCGACCTTCTTGCAAACAAATAATCTTTATTTGTTCAACTAAAGACACATGAAACTTAGGACGTCTGAAATCTCAGACGTCCTATTTTTTGTTTCTCATGACTACTAACTGACTTATTTATTCGATAAAAAGAAAAAAGCTTGAAAATACTCAAGCTTTTTTTCTATTAATTTCATTCTTAATTAGAATTTTTTACGTTTGCGAGCTGCCTCTGATTTACGTTTACGTTTTACAGAAGGTTTTTCGTAATGTTCACGTTTACGAGCCTCTTGAAGAGTACCAGCTTTAGTCACAGAACGTTTGAAACGACGAAGAGCGTCGTCAAGTGATTCGTTTTTACGTACTACTATTTTTGACATTGAATTCACCTCCTCAAGATAAAGTAACATTTTACACGTTCTATCCAAGTATACAAGACTCGCCTTTTTCTGTCAAGAAATATATTTAAGTTTAGGAACTTTTTGCTATTACAGTTGACTTCTAAATCTACTAAAACTATCCAAGGTTTTTCCTATACAAAAAACTAGAGGATTCATATCCCCTAGCTACTGATTTATTCAGCTGCTGTATATTTAGAAGCATCCTTGATATACTCGTCGTAAGTACCATCTGCTTTCAATTTTTTGATGACTTTATTGACTGCTTCTTTCAATTTGTCGTTGCCTTTAGTCATAGCGACTGCTTTTGCATCGCCATCATCAACTTTGAGGGCAACACTTGCCAAGGCCAAATCTGAATTTTGTGCCACGTAACCTTCTGCTACTGGTTTTTCAAGGTCAACAGCATCAACTTGACCAGATTTCACCTCGTTAATCGCCTCACCCATTGCTGTAAGTGATATGACTGTTGAATCTTTCAATTGTTTCTTAGCAAGACCTTCTTCAATGGTACCTTTTTGAACTGCTACTTTCTTACCTTTGAGAGCATCAAGACTTGAGTAAGTAGACTCTTGATCTTTACGAACGATGATAGCATTTTGTGTTTCGTAGTAAGGATCTGAGAAATCAAAGGTTTTCTTACGTTCGTCTGTTACTGAGATACCTGAAATAGCAAGATCAGCCTTACCTGATTGAAGGCTTGAGAGCACGTTATCAAAGCTCATTGTTGTAACTTCAAGCTTAACACCGAGTTCATTCGCAATAGCTTGTGCCAACTTGATATCTGAACCAACTACTTGGTCTTTACCATCTACCAAAGTTTTGAACTCAAATGGTGGATAGTCTGGGCTGACAGCCACGACAAGTTTTTTATTTTCTTTAATAGATTCGTCAGCGTCTTTTTTTGACCCACAAGCTACCAAAGTTACAGCAACAAGGAAAGCCATCGCTCCGAGGAAAAGTTTTTTCATAAGAAACTCCTGTATAAATATATTTTTTGCTTGTTTATTTTATTTAAAATTAGTAGCATTGTCAACATTTATTAAGAAATTGCGACAGTTTTTCCAAGCCCTTTTGAAGAACTTCCTTATCGCAACAATAACCAATACGGACATGTGACTCCTTGTCAAAACGGTTACCTGGAACCACAAGTACACCGTACTCCTGTAGAAGCTCTAAGGCAAACACTTCAATGGGACGATCAACATCTAATTTGACGAAGGAGGTTGACACACTAGCAGGACGAATCCAGCTAGCCTTAGGCTCTTTGGCAATCCACTCATCCATAAGAGCTAGATTTTCCTCTATAATCTGACGATTACGTTCCAAGATGGCTTCTTTATTTTCCAAAACAAGGGTAGCCACCATATCGTCAAAGACACCGGCGCAAATCATTGTGTAATCGCGGTAGTCACGTAGTATGTTTGCCACCTTAGTATTAGAAGCCACCCAGCCGACTCGAATACCAGGAATCGAATAGGTCTTTGAAAGACTGTTAATCGCAATTCCCTTTTCATATAAATCGACGATAGAAGGTGCAGGCTGGTCAAAACTACGATAGACCTCATCTGAAAAGATATAGGCTCCCACTTCTTTAGCGATAGCCACTAGATCCCCAAGATAAGCAGCATCCATAAGGGCACCGGTCGGATTGTTAGCATTGTTAATGCAAATCATCTTGGTATTGGGACGAATCAGACGACGTAGTTGGTCCAAATCAGGCAACCAGCCCTTGTCCTCCTCAACTTCCCAGAGATCCACTTCCGCTCCTAGTGACTTGGGAATGTCATAGAGCTGTTGATAGGTTGGATACATGGAGATGATATGGTCCTCAGGCTCAATGAGAGCATAAAGCGCTAACATAGTAGCTCCTGTAGCTCCGTTGGTTTGGAGGATATTATCAACTGGCATGTTCTTGTATAAGCTAGCTACCTGAGTTTTGAACTCTGGTGAACCTTCAATCCAGCCGTAATCCATTTTTTTCTTTAGTAATTGAGAAAAAAAGGCATCCTTATCAAGGCCTGATAGGTCAAATAATTCTCTCATTGTAAGGGCCTTAATTGAAACTCCTGCGATATCACAAATGGCAGATTTTTCATGGACATTAAGCCATTCTTCAACACCAAAACGTGGTAGCTTCATCGTTTCTCCTTGCTTTTATCAAGCTCTGTCTACAATTTATTTGTCATTTTTGGAAGACTTACCTACTTTGATAATAACTGTTTTTAGCAGAGAATTCAATAAAAAATGGGGTATTCCTCATTTTAGATTTAAGAATGTTTTGAGAATTCCTTTTAGCTGCCAAAGCGAGCTCTAATCGAGACTTTTCGCCGTGATGAAAACACCTGAAGCGGGCTTGTTTCAGATGCTCGAAAATTTCGAGAACTTAGTCATGAAACTTCAAAGAAGTTCGCTAACGTCCGACATTACCTAATAAAAGTTTCTAAAAGAACTTTTATTCAATGCAAAATAGAAAATCTTTTGAGTTTACTTACTTTGTTTGTAACTTGATGCTTCTTTTAACCATTGGTCAAATTTTCCAGACTCCTTGGTCTCTTTGATGACAGCATTGATTTCTTTAAGTAAATCGTCCGAACCCTTACGTATCGCGACTGCATAAGCATCTGAACCATCTGACTTAAGGTTAAAGCTGGCAAGGGTTAAATCATCATTTTGTGCGATATAACCTTCTGCAATAGCTTCTTCAAGGACAACCGCTTGAATCTGTCCTGACTTGAGTTCGTTAATCATCTCGCCATTTGAAGCGAGTGAAACCACACTTGCCTTAGAGAATTGTTTCTTAGCAATTGTTTCTTGAACAGACCCTTTTTGCGTACCGACAGTTTGTTTAGCGAGACTATCAGCACTTGTAAAATCATTTACCTTGTCTTTTTTGACAATCACTACATTTTCAGAGGTATAGTAGCTATCAGAAAAATCATAGACTTTTTTACGCTCGTCTGTTACCGAGATCCCTGCAATGGCAATGTCTGCTTTACCACTTTGCACACTAGCAAGGACATTGTCAAAAGACATAACAGAAAATTCAACTTTCACACCAAGTTTTTTCCCGATAGCTTTAGCCAACTCGATGTCTGCTCCAACTAAGGTATCCTTGCCATTGACCAACGATTTGAATTCAAATGGTGCAAATTCAGACTCTGTCGCTACGACAATTTTCTTATTTTCCTTAATCGTTTTTGTGCTCACTCCTTGACTCCCCCTACATGCAACAAGAAAACACGTGACAACTAGGGCTGTAAGCATAAACCAAAATTTCTTCATATTGTGACTCCTGATTTGCTAGAACTCTTAAGTGAAAGAGCGTAGGCATCTTGAACATAGCTGTCAATTTTACCTTCTTTTTTGAGTTTAGCGATAATCTTATTAACCTTGGCTTTAAGATCATCACTGCCCTTAGGCATCGCTACAGCGTAAGCATCGTTTGAATCTGATTTTAGAGCAATATCTGACATAGTTAAATCACTATTTTGGTCCACATAACCTTTCGCGATAGCCTTTTCTAGCACCACTCCTTCGACTTGACCTGATTTCAACTCATTGATAGCTTCACCAGGTTGCGCCAAGGAAACCACATTGGCATCCGACAAATTAGCTTTGGCAATATTTTCTTGAATTGAGCCTTTTTGAACAGCTATAGATTTCTTAGAAAAGTCGCTGATTTGTTTGTAGGTTTTTTCTGTGGCATCTTTTTTGACAAGAAGAACCGTTTCAGAATCATAGTAAGTATCTGAAAAGTCGAAAATTTTCTGACGTTCTTTAGTAGCTGATATACCAGAAATCGCAATATCAGCTTTACCAGATTGAACACTGGCTAGGACATTGTCAAAAGACATTTCAGAGAATTTGACTTTCACACCTAGTTCATCACCAATAGCCTTGGCAATTTCGATGTCTGCCCCAGCAATAGTATCCTTACCATCTTGGATTGTTTTAAATTCAAAAGGGGCAAAGTGGGGATTAAGAGCGACAGTCAAAGTCCCCTTATTTTTTACTTTATCTAATGTGTTAGTCGATGAAGAACAAGCCGCTAAAGATGTCAAAGCAAAGATACCTGCAAGGCCCAATAAAAGTTTTTTCCACGGTTTCATAATCAATCTCTTTTCTATATTTATTAACTATGTAAGTATAATAATGTATTAATATACATTTGTCAACGCAAAAATAGACTTTTATTGATTTGTTTTTATTTTTATTAATTTCAGAATCGTTATAAATGCCGAAAATCGCTTGTTTTAAAGTTTTCTATCTAATTTCAAAGACTAAAAAAAACTATTCATTCATTTGAATAAATAGTTCATTTTTCACCAAAATTCTCTTAAGAAGTCATTTTCAAGGCGCTCACGATAGAAGAGTTCTGAAAGATTATCTTCTTCAAACACACGAAGGAGATTAAGCATGTCATAGGCTAAATCCATATGAACTACCTCCTCTCGAGCAACCCACCGGACTTCTCCCTCTTCCGTTGAACGAAGATCCCCTTCAAAATCCGAGGTTCTATAGAGGAAAACCAAGTACCGTTCGTCATCTGTCGTGTACCAGTGCTTCATACCGACCAATTTAGGACTTTTGATGGTCAAACCAGTTTCTTCCTTTACCTCACGGATAACTGATTCTACTAGACCTTCATGTGCTTCGATATGGCCACCGGGTAGGGCTGCTCCCGACCAAGAATAACGTTTTGGATCGCGGATTTGCATGACAATATTTCCACGGCCATCTTCAATGAGACACATGTTGGTCAAAATAGTTGCTTGTGAACGTGACATATATTTCCTTTCTTACTTATATTTCCTAAGTAATGAACCTAGCCTTAATCCATACTCTTCAGCTCTAGAACCATATCACGAATTTGGGCTGCCAATTCAAAATCAAGCAGCTCTGCCGCTTCGTGCATTTGCTTTTGAAGTTTCTTGATGGCTTCTTGGCGTTCTTTCTTGTTCATGGCACTGTAGTTCACAGTATCCTCTGCCACTTCTGCTTCATTGGTCTTGGTAATCGAAATAAGGTCACGAATTTCTTTCTTAATCGTTTGCGGAGTGATACCGTGCTCCTTATTATAGGCCATTTGGATTTCACGACGACGAGCAGTTTCATCCATAGCTTTCTGCATAGACTCCGTAATCTTATCCGCATACATGATAACGTGCCCATCACTATTTCGGGCAGCGCGTCCAATCGTTTGGATAAGCCCACGTTCATTACGAAGGAAACCTTCCTTATCAGCATCCAAAATAGCAACCAGACTAACTTCAGGAACATCAATACCCTCACGAAGAAGGTTAATCCCAATAAGAACATCAAAGACACCCAAACGCAAGTCACGGATAATCTCAGTACGCTCCAAAGTCTTAATATCAGAGTGCATGTATTTGACCTTGACTCCCATTTCCTTGAGGTAATCGGTCAAGTCTTCAGCCATCTTCTTAGTCAAAGTTGTTACAAAGACACGCTCTCCTTTTTCAGTACGGGCATTGATTTCACCAAGGAGGTCATCCATTTGACCCATAGTTGGACGAACTTCGACTTCTGGATCAAGAAGTCCTGTCGGACGGATGATTTGCTCAACGACAGTCTCAGTCTGCTCCATCTCATAGTCACCTGGTGTCGCTGACACATAGACAATCTGATGCACATGACTTTCGAATTCTTCACGACGAAGGGGACGGTTATCAAGAGCCGATGGTAAACGGAAGCCGTAATCGACAAGCATCTTCTTACGGGCTTGGTCTCCGTTATACATTCCTTTAATCTGTCCCATGGTCATGTGACTTTCATCAATCATGATGAGGAAATCTTCTGGGAAGAAATCAAGTAGAGTAAACGGTGGCTCACCTTCTTTACGACCATCCATGTGACGTGAGTAGTTTTCGATACCATTGGTGTACCCCATCTCACGAAGCATTTCGACATCGTATTCTGTCCGTTGACGAATACGTTGAGCCTCGATGAGTTTACCCTCGGCTTCAAATTGATTAACCTGAACCTCCATCTCTTCCATAATATTCTTGATAGCTTCTTCCATATGCTCTTCATTGGTCATAAAGTGAGTAGCCGGAAAAAGAACAAGGTGCTCAACTTCACCGAGATTACGTCCTGTCAAACTTTCAATTTCACAGATACGGTCAATCTCATCACCGAAAAATTCCACTCGAAAAGCATTTTCATCACGGCTGGCAGGGAAAATTTCAACCACATCGCCACGTACACGGAATTTTCCGCGTTGAAAATCAATATCGTTACGCTCAAACTGGATATCAACCAAGTCATTGAGCAACTTGTCCCGAGAAATTTCTTGACCAGGACGCAGGCTAACAGCTGAATCCGCATATTCTTTTGGCGAACCCAAACCGTAAATACAAGACACGGAAGCCACAACAATTACATCATTGCGTTCCAATAGGGCTGATGTCGCTGAGTGACGGAGTTTATCAATTTCATCATTAATAGAGCTATCTTTTTCAATATAGGTATCTGATGAAGGCACATAAGCCTCTGGCTGGTAATAATCATAATAGGAAACAAAATACTCTACAGCATTGTCTGGGAAAAACTCCTTGAACTCACCATAGAGCTGGCCTGCCAAGGTCTTATTGTGGGCGATAACCAGAGTTGGCTTATTAACACGTTGGATGACTTGACTCATGGTATAGGTCTTACCTGTCCCTGTCGCACCCTTTAAAATTTGAGCCTTCTCCCCACCTTTGATATTATCAACCAAGGTTTCGATAGCCTGGGGCTGATCTCCTGAGGGTTCGTATTTAGAAACCAAATGAAATTGGTTGTCTTCTTTTCTATCTATCATGGTTTTTCCTTTCATTTATGCAATCATTTATCTCTTGATCGGAGAAAATCTCCCCACTTGTAAGTGGAATCTCAATCATTCGCATCATTGCGACATAGGTACGTTTCTTCCGTGATGGATGACCAAGTTTTTGTCATAGGTAATGGCTATCTCACCATTTTTGAAGAAGATAAGCAAGACCTGATATCTCTTTTTATCATCAACTTCAGCATCAAGTCAAAGACATGCTCGATGCATTTCAAAGAATATCTCACCGTCGAAGAGCGTTCAATATCCTCCATCTGCGTTGACCAAGCCTTCTTGACAAACTCAATCTCTGATAAGGGAATTTCAAAGGTTTTGCGTCCAAATACTTGGCCGTAGTAGGTCAAAGAATTGTCATCAAGTTCCAACAGTTTTCCATGACCTTTGAGATTTACAATACCATCTATGAGAAGAACAATGGATAATAAGAGCCAAAATAAAACAATGAGACCAAGGAACTGCTTGACTAGATCTTCACGAAGGGAACCTCTAATAAGCTCAGGAAAAAGGATCCATAGAGACAAGACGGAAAATATAAGGCTAACCACTATTTTCAATTTCAATATGAGCCCACCAAGCTTTACTATCATCTCGTCCCCTTTTTCAAATCTTTCTTCTATTTTAACATAGAAGTAAAAAGACCGAGTCTTTAGAACTCAGCCTTAAGAATTTTCTTTTTTCAATTGTAGTCGAAGAATAACAATACCAATCAGGAGAACGATACAGGTGATAATATTACCTTCTAGACCAAAGGGCTCCACCTGATAACCAATCCGGTACACCTGACTTGGTAGGGAAGCGCAATAGACTATCACCTGCATTCTGTCCACTGACTGCCACGCCAACTAGATTTCCTTGCGTAAAGTTCCAAGCACCATGAAGGGATGCCACTCCCCAGATATTATCTGTCTTGAGCATGTAAAGAGCCATGAGGACTCCTACTAGAATAATACTGATAAGAGACAAGGCAGTGACACCTTGATTTCCTAGGTGTAGTATTGAAAAGAGAGATCTTGAAATAGCAATTCCCCAGGAAAGGTTCAATTTACTAGTCACCGTCTGAAGTAGCCAACCACGTGTCACCAATTCCTCAGTCCCGACCTGGATAAACTAGAAAGGAATCAAAGATAAGAGATATATAAAGATTCTTTGAGAAAAGTCCGCTTTTACAAACTCTAAGCCACCAAGTAAAGAAGTCCCAAGGAAACTCGCTAACAAGAGTAGAGTCCCAAAGCCCCACCCCTTAAGTAAGTTCAAGCAAATATTCCCCTTAAAAAATCCGAGTGTATGAATGGGACGTTTTTCAACAACTTTAACTCAGATAAAGATAACTAAGGCAGTAAAGACAAAGGTTCCCAGCTGAAAATACAAGCTTGAAAACAGTTTAGTGGAAATCGTATTTATATTCCGAAACTGAATGTTGCCATTAAATATCAAGAATGAAAGAATAACAGTCATGGGAACTCCCACAACAATCCCTGCTAGAAATCCACCTATAAGGACATATCCAGAGGCAATAAAATAGGAAAGCATAATCATCAGCCAACTAGGGACTTTATCATATCGGCTGGTGTATTTCTCAAGCATACTTTTCTTCATTTTCAGCTCCTGTAACTAATCTTCCCTGTATTAGGGTACAGTGTAACGAATTGACACAAACTTGTCAACTTCTTCTAAAACAACTCTCACAATTAACAATTATTGTTATATTTTATAACATGACGCTTCTCAGAGTTTGATAACAAGGGCTTTTTTTGATAGAATAGAAAGGTATTTTATAAAGGAGAACTTTTTATAATGAAGAAAAAACTTCTGACACTCTTTTTGAGTGTCATGTCAGCTCTCTTTGTTTTCGGAGCTAAGGCATCTGCTAGCACGATTTCAGTAGTTTCAGATACAGCCTATGCCCCATTTGAATTCAAAGACTCTGATCAGACCTACAAGGGTATCGATGTTGATATTATCAACGAAGTTGCCAAACGTAAGAATTGGGATGTTAACCAAACTTATCCTGGTTTTGATGCAGCCGTTAACGCAGTTCAGTCAGGACAAGCAGACGCCCTCATGGCAGGTACAACTGTAACCGATGCACGTAAGAAGGTCTTCACTTTTTCAGACACTTATTACGACACATCAATTGTTATTTACACTCGTAGTAACGACAAAGTCAGCGACTACAAACAATTGAAAGGTAAAACAGTTGGTGTTAAAAATGGTACCGCCGCTCAAACCTGGCTTGATAAAAATGCTAGCAAGTATGGTTTCACTGTTAAAACTTTTGACACTAGTGACTTGATGAACAACAGTTTGGACTCTGGTTCAGTTTATGCAGCCATGGACGACACACCAGTTGTTCAATATGCTATTGGTCAAGGTAAAGACTATGCTATCAACATAAAGCCTGAATCTATCGGTAGCTTCGCTTTCGCTGTAAAAAAAGGTGGAAAGCACGAAAGTCTTATCAAGGATTTCAATGAAGCCCTTAAGGAAATGAAGGAAGACGGCACCTACGATGAAATCATGACCAAATGGTTGGGTGACTCAGCAAAAGCTTCTTCAAAATCTTCATCGTCAAAACCGTCGGAAGCTCTTAACTTGACTGGTGATGCTAATGCAAAAGCTACTCCTACTAAGGAAACTTACACCATCTCAATGGACTCATCGTTTGCACCATTTGAATATCAAAATGGTTCTGGTAAGTATGTTGGTATCGACGTTGACATCATCAATGCCATTGCTAAAAACCAAGGTTTCAATGTTAAATTAACTAACCCTGGTTTCGATGCATCACTTAATGCCGTTCAATCTAGCCAAGCCGATGCGGTATTGGCTGGTATGACCATCACTGATGCCCGTAAACAAATCTTTGATTTCTCAGATCCTTACTACACTTCAAACATTCGTTTAGCTGTGAAAAAAGGCTCTAACATTAAGAAATACGAAGATCTCAAAGGTAAGACTGTTGGTGCCAAAAACGGAACATCTTCTTACTCTTGGTTAGAAGAGAATGCCAATAAATATGGCTTCACGCTTCGTGCATACGATGAAGCTTCTACTATGTATGATAGCTTGAACTCTGGTTCAATCGATTCCCTTATGGATGATGAAGCCGTACTTCTATACGCTATCCAACAAGGACGTAACTTTGAAACACCTATTAAGGGAATCTCTACTGGTAAAGTTGGCTTTGCTGTTAAAAAAGGGGCTAACCCTGAGTTGATTGAAATGTTCAACAATGGTTTAGCTGCTATTGTTAAAGACGGTACTTACGATAAGATTATCAACAAATACCTTGACAATAACAAATCTAAAGAAAAGAGCTCAACCAATGTTCCCGATGAAACTACAATCGTAGGCTTAATTAAAAACAACTATAAACAACTTCTCCAAGGTCTTGGAATTACCCTTGGATTGACCCTTCTTTCATTTGCTATTGCCATGATTATCGGTATTATCTTCGGTATGATGGCAGTTGCACCAAACAAGACCCTTCGTGTGATTTCACAAATCTTTGTTGACGTTGTCCGTGGTATTCCATTGATGATCGTTGCAGCCTTCATCTATTGGGGTATTCCGAACTTGATTGAAAATATCACCGGTCACCAGTCACCAATCAATAACTTCGTGGCTGCGACTATAGCCCTCTCACTTAATGGTGGTGCTTACATTGCTGAAATTGTGCGTGGTGGTATCGAAGCTGTCCCTATTGGTCAGATGGAAGCCAGCCGAAGCTTGGGTGTCCCATACAATACAACAATGCGTAAGGTCATCTTGCCACAGGCTGTTCGTTTGATGTTGCCAAACTTCATCAACCAATTTGTTATCTCATTGAAAGATACGACTATCGTATCAGCTATCGGTTTGGTCGAACTCTTCCAAACTGGTAAAATCATCATTGCTCGTAACTACCAATCATTCCGTATGTATGCGATTTTGGCCATCATTTACTTGGTCATCATCACATGCTTGACGAAATTGGCTAAACGACTAGAAAAGAGACTTAAATAATGGCTGAATTGAAAATCGATGTGCAGGACTTGCACAAATCATACGGCGACAATGAAGTCCTTAAAGGCATTGACGCCAAATTCTACGAGGGGGACGTTGTATGTATCATCGGTCCTTCAGGTTCAGGTAAATCAACCTTCCTTCGTACTCTTAACCTACTTGAACCAATAACTTCTGGTAAAGTAGTCGTTGATGGCTATGAATTATCAAACCCTAAGACAAACCTTGACAAAGCCCGTGAAAATATCGGGATGGTTTTCCAGCATTTCAACCTCTTCCCACACATGACTGTCCTTGAAAATGTGACATTTGCACCAGTTGAACTGGGACGCATGACTAAAGAAGAAGCTGATAAATTAGCTATGGATCTTCTAGACCGTGTCGGACTTTCTGACAAAGCTGATGCTACACCAGATAGCCTATCTGGTGGACAAAAACAACGTGTGGCAATTGCGCGTGGTTTGGCAATGAATCCTGACATCATGCTCTTTGACGAACCTACTTCTGCCCTTGACCCTGAGATGGTCGGAGACGTTCTTAACGTTATGAAAGAATTGGCAGAGCAAGGTATGACCATGATTATCGTTACTCACGAAATGGGATTTGCCCGTCAGGTTGCTAACCGTGTCATCTTTACTGCAGACGGTGAGTTCCTTGAAGATGGTACACCAGATCAAATCTTCGATAACCCACAACACCCACGTTTGAAAGAATTCTTGGACAAAGTTTTAAATGCCTAATTATTAAAACAGTTACTCCTAATGAGGTAACTGTTTTTGATTACCAATTTAAATAAAAAAACAGGGCAAGTACTACACTTGCTCTGTTTCTTCATTTAATTCAGGGTGTTTTGCCGCTTCTTTCCTTGCCAAACGCTCACGCTCAAGACGGAGTTTTCGGTTAGGGTTTAATCGCGTAAAGAGTTCTTCAAGTTTCTTCGGATTCCAGACATCAGCCGCAGAAACAAAATTCCCATCTTTATCCTTGAAGGATATTGGTTTATTTCCCATTGTAAACCTCTCCTTTCAATAATTTGTTGTATTCAACATGTATTTATATCACACTAATCCATGCGACACAAGTCAATCCTTAACCTCCACTTTAGGCAGGTAATGAGGTTGCCATAGCGGCCACCGTAGACTATCAAGTGCTGAAGCACTTGATAGTCTTTCAACGTCAATCCACAAACTCAAATTCGAAGTTACCAATACGAACAATATCGCCGTCCTTAGCACCACGTTCACGAAGAGCTTCATCAACTCCCATACCACGCAATTGACGAGCGAATTTCATAATAGATTCATCACGTTCCATGTTAGTCATGACAAAGAGTTTTTCAAGTTTTTCACCAGAAAGCACCCATGACGCATCATCGTCACGACTGATTTCAAATGGACGTTCTTCTTCGTTAAAGCCATAGTATACTTCTTCTTGTTCCATATCATCTTCGTTATAGAGCAAGAATTCATCTGTTTGATCAAGTAGTTCAGCAGTAGCTTCCAAAAGATTTTCCAAACCTTGATGGGCCAAACTTGAAATAGGGAAAATTTGTGGCAACTCATCAAATTCATCATAGTTAGCAGCCAATTTTTCCTTAAACTCTTTCAAGTTTTCCTCAGCCTCAGGCATGTCCATCTTATTAGCAACAATAATTTGTGGACGTTCCATCAAGCGCAAGTTGTAAGTTTCCAGCTCTTTATTAATTTGAAGATAATCCTCGTAAGGATCACGCCCCTCACTCGCTGACATATCAATAACATGAAGGATAACACGTGTACGCTCGATGTGGCGGAGGAACTGTGTTCCCAAACCAACCCCCTGGCTAGCACCTTCAATCAATCCTGGGAGGTCAGCCATGGCAAAACTCTCTCCTGACTTTGTACGGACCATTCCCAAGTTAGGAACAATTGTCGTAAAGTGGTAAGCACCAATCTTTGGTTTTGCTGCCGTTACCACACTGAGAATTGTTGATTTACCAACAGATGGGAAGCCAACCAAACCAACATCAGCCAAAATCTTCAATTCCAATTGAAGTTCGCGCTCTTCACCTGGTTCACCATTTTCAGCGATTTCAGGGGCAGGATTACGAGGTGTCGCAAAACGGATATTTCCACGTCCACCACGTCCACCATGAGCAACGACAAACTCTTGGCCATCCTCGACCATATCAGTAATAACCTTACCTGTTTCAGCGTCACGCACTGTCGTACCAGGCGGGATGCTAACGATAAGGTCCTCAGCTCCTCGACCATGCATACCCTTGGTCATCCCTTTTTCACCGTTCTTAGCTTTGAACTTACGGTTATAACGGAAATCCATAAGGGTGCGCAAGCCTTCGTCAACCTTGAAAATGACTGAGCCACCCTTACCACCGTCACCTCCCCAAGGACCGCCATTTGGCACATATTTTTCACGACGGAAGGCAACCATCCCATCGCCACCACGACCAGCTTGGACACTGATCTTGGCTGTATCTAAAAACATACTCATTTATATTCTCTCTTTCTGATTTGTATGCTGTGTTCTAATTTGATCTCAGACCAAAGAATCTCCGACATACACAAAAAAACGCTTAATAGCGTCTTAACGGACAGCTGAGACTGCTTGGAAAATCAATGCCCCAACTGTTACTACTAGCATAATCAAAACGACTAATACTGTTAGACGTTCAAAAAATGATTTCTTACGTGGTCCGTTATCTCCAAATGCCACTTGAATTTACCTCGTTTTTTCTTCTAGAATATCACAATAATAGTAACAAAAATCCGCCTATTTCGCAACTACTAGACTATCTTAGGCCAAAGGAATTCCAAAAATAGTTAGAGCGTCTAACTCCTCCTGTGTCAAACGTCGCCAAGCACCAAGCTCTAAATCATTTGGCAGGCTTAAAGGTCCCATTTTCAAACGTTGTAAATCCGCCACTTTCTTACCGCAAGCGGCTACCATACGCTTAACCTGATGGAATTTTCCCTCGGCAACGGTAATTTGAACCAAACTAGTACTCGCATTCCTGTCGACTGATACAATCTCTAATTTCGCTGGCTGACAAGTATGGTCTTTAAGCTTGATCCCTTTTTCAAAAGCCAAGATATCCTCTTCATCCATAATACCAGCCACCTTGGCCTGATAAATCTTGTCCACATGCTTCTTGGGAGACAGCATAGCGTGAGCTAAGTCTCCATTATTGGTCAATAGAAGAAGACCATGAGTATCAATATCCAAGCGACCAACTGGAAAAACCTGCTTATGTCTTGCTGTCTCATCGAGTAAATCGAGGACAGTCTTATGACGAGAGTCTTCCGTTGCTGAAATGACACCTTGCGGTTTATTTAAGAGATAGTAAACAAAGGTCTCATGTGTCAACTCCTGACCCAAGTATGCAATTTGGTCTTTATCCTCATCAATCTGAGTCTTAGGTGATGTCTCCACCTGCCCATTTACGGTCACTTGCTTCTTTTTCAGAAAGGTCTTGACTTGACTACGACTCCCGACACCACAGTCTACCAAAAACTTGTCCAGACGCATCTATACTTCCTCCTTTATTGGAATCCACACTTTCATCTCATAATCGTCAGCCTGATGATTACCTAGGGGATAAACCTCTACACTTGGTTGGTCAATCATTTCACAATGTTTCTTCGCAGAATGAAAACTTCCCCAGACAGCTGCCGTTACAGGGCCCTTCAACTTGAAAATGGCATACGTAGCTGGCGCAAGAACAATCATTTCCAGACTATTGTCCTCACCATCAAAAGCCATCCCTGAAAAACTCAAAAAACTTTTCGAACAACCTTCACATCATGACGAACGGTTACTAAATCTAACTTTTGTATCACTTTTTTAAGCTTTATCAGCTCAACTGGAACCTCATCATCTAGTATATAGGAATTTTTTTCTACAAATGCTTCTTTTTCAACATTTCAAGATCCAACACCCAACCTTCCGATCTCACACTCTTATCTTCAAAAAGGTAGCTAAAATGCTTACCTCTCTCATTGAATGACCCATCAACTAAACAATAAAGGGATTCAGACAAACCAATAACCACCATCTCCAGCCCAGTCACTTGAAACATAAGTTCTTGGTCCCTAAGTCGTACCTTCATCGTCAGACTTTCAGCATCTATAGTAAAACTATTATCCAAATCCATTACGGACTGAAAAAAGATCCGGTGTATACTAGAAAAAGTCCAGACGGTATGCCAACGACACATCATCTCATAATCATCAATAGTCACAAGAAGAGAAAATTCCTGCTGATCAGAGGCACAAGAATATTCCTGAATACTCAATTGGTCTGGTGTCAGGTAGTCATTTACAAAGACTGCAAAGTCATCCATAGTTTAAAAATCTGACATAAGATTCCTTCTCTACTCCGAAATCGAGCCCGTCACATACATGGTAAAGGTCGCTCTAGTAAGAATTTTTTCCTCCTGATTAGTAATGAGGACTTCTACCAACTTGGTCGTTTTACCATTATGCACACAAAGACCTTCAATCTTGAGTTGGTCAGACAAATGACCTGCCTTTAAATAATTGATATTGGACTGAAGAGTTACAGCGTAGTCTCCTGTTGAAAGTGCCACAAGTCCTGCCACCTGATCACAGAGCGTAAATAAATAACCACCATGAGCATTACCAAAATAATTTAAGGACTTCTCGACCACCTCAGTAGTGACAATCACATGTCCAGTTTCAAATAGTTCTTCTTGAAAATTCTCAAACACACGGATTTCATGTAGTTTGTCTTGCATAGCAAGCCCTCCTATCAATACCCATTCCACCACAAGTGAAACAGGTTGTCTATAGCTACTAGTATAACACGAATTTCTCAACGGATAACAAGCTTATTTGACTAAGCTGATATCAACATCTATATCCTCACGAAAAAGATTCTTCGATCGGCAATAAGTATCTAAAAAGACAAGATTTCCTGCTCATTATCACTATTCAAGTCCTTAGGTAGATGAATGTCAAGCTTGAAATGCCCTTCTTCATAGCTAGAATCAACCTGAATTGCAAGCTCCTCTATTTCCTGATAATTGGAAAAATAACTCTGTAGACACATGGTCACGCAAGAGGCTAAAGCAATATTCACCCAACTCATAGGTGTCATCCCATCTTCCGTATATCCGAAGAGTTCCACAGACACTCCGTAACCCTCTGAAACTGAATAATAGCGTTGTCAACTTTAATCGTCGTTTGATACGTAATGCACCTACATTTGTTTTTTGATTATAACAAAGAGAAGCTAACAACTGAACTGAACACTTGAAATATCTATCACAACCCTTAAGGAATCCTCTTACTTTTCAACAGATTAATCTTATACAATACCTACATTACTAAGAGATTACAATTAGGTAAAAACAACTGGAAGTGCTTTTAATTTGATGAGTTTTCATTAAATTAACTCTACTAATAAAAAAGGGAGATTATTATGAGAGTTTTTTCTAAATTAACTTTAGCATCTGTCTCAGTTCTCGTTAACCCTAGCAGCATGTGGTAACTCCAAAGATAAAAGTAACTCATCATCTTCTTCATCATCAAGTAGGGTGAGAAAAGACTCTTCTTCTACCGACTCAAGTGCCTCAGTTAAAGTTAACAAAGACGGTTCAACTGAATTGAACGGCGAGAACGGTAATTCAGCCAAAATAAATGGTGAAAATGCTGTTTAAGCCAAGACGATACAAATATAAAAGTTGGCTCAGACGGAACTGTCTCAATTGGTAACTAATATAAGATAGGCTAGCTATTCTGCTAATCTTTTTAGATTCAGAATAATAAAATCGTTACCTAAAGATGCTATAATAGGGGTGGAAATCCATAATCAGGGGGTAAGACAATGAAAAATAAAATCATCTTGGGATGTTTGGCTGCAGCTGCCTGCGAGATCCTTTTTGGGCTCAGTTTTATATTTACCAAATCGATTACAGCACAGGCCAGTGGCCTTGCTTTAATCTCTTGGCGTTTTGTCACAGCCTTCTTCTTTGTCAACCTTTATCTTCTCACAAGAAGACAAAAGGTAGTCATAAATGGCAGAAATCTCAAACCACTGATACGTATTGCCATCCTTAATCCTATTATCTATTTTATCTGCGAAACGATTGGGATTCGTATGACTACTGCCTCTGAAAGTGGAGCATTCCTCGCTTGCATTCCGGTCGTCGCACTTATCATGTCTAGTCTTATTTTGAAAGAATGGCCAAGTCGTTGGCAAGTGGTAGGTGTCGCTACAACCCTCATCGGTATCATTATTGCCGTATTCGCTGCGGGTGGCTCCACCAACTTCTCACTTGTCGGATACTTCATTTTAGGTTTAGCCGTTGTCTCCTATGCCCTTTATTGCGTTGACGTTGAAAAAGCCAGTCAATTCACTAGCTTTGAGATTACCTATTTTATGTTAGCCAGTGGTTGCCTTACATTTGGACTCTTTGCACTAAGCCGTAGCTTTCTAGCGGGTAACTTGAAAGAGCTTTTAACGCTCCCTTGGAGTAATCCAAAGTTCGCCATAACCATCCTGTACCAAGGATTGGGGTGTAGTGTTATAGGGTATATCCTTTCAAATTTTGCTATCGCAACTATCGGGGTTAACCGAACTGCTTCTTTCATTGGCATATCAACGATTATCTCAATTCTATCTGCTGTAGTCTTCTTAGGAGAGCCCTTCTCACAGTTACAAATCTTAGCGGGAATCTTGGTAGTCCTTGGAGTCTATGTGGCTAATAAAAATTAAAACTCTTGGAAATTTATCCTCCAAGAGTTTTTTGCTGTCAATCAAGTTCTAACTGAATCAAAACCACAAGCTCTTTCTCATTAGGAATACTACTTACTGCCGTCAAATCAGGCAAGACCTGGTCCACATAATCATAAATAATATAAGCCAAAAATACTGACGATTTCGTCATAACATTAAATAAAGAAGCTACCTGAATAATCCGACCAAAATTGGGAAACTAATCCTGCAAGCTTCCTCAATCGTGTGAAAATAGCTGGATATTCGTATAACATGTCCCTTCTCACATTTCAATACTAGACTCCTTTATGATAAGATGAGTTCTAAGAGATGTCAACCGAAAATTGTGATAACAAAAGTTTTGGAACCATTCGAAACAACACAGCTCTAAAACCTCGTAGGATATCTTTTCTACCAGATTTCGTAATCGCACTATTAATCTCAGCATGACTTCAGCTTCAAAATAATTCCATTTTTATATTTATTATACCTTAAAAATCCTTATATATCAACGTTTTAGACAAGATGTGACTGTCACCATATTAGATTATTTCTTAATAATCATATGTCAAGCAACTTAATTCCTCCTCTATCAAATCCTTATAATCTACTCTCTAACAAAATGATTATCCCATTCAACTTCATACAGAAACTACTAAATACTAAAAGATAGTCTTGAAATAACTCAAGACTATCTATACTTATTACCAATTTACTAGTTATTATAGGGCATCAAAATATAATCCTTGTCTAAAATAAATTGTTGAATCCCTTCAATCTGTCTAGGTTCCAAAAATAATACATCAGCTTGTGATAACTTTGTATATTCCAAGATTTGATAAATTTCATCTTTAGAAAAATACGACAAGCTATTGACGAATACTAAAAATTCTCTTTTTAACTAAATATTTAAAAATCTGTAAAATCTCAAATATTTTTTCAAAAACCGTACAAGACTTAGTTTCGATTCTGACACCTAATGCTTTAATTAGTTCTAAAAGTGTAATCTCATCATACTCTATATCTAGTTCATTTTCTATACACTCTGCCATTATAATATCAGTAATTAATGATACCAAAGAATCTATTTCTGATCTAACTTCAGGTTTATCATTCAACTGGCTTACAATATCTGTGTGAAGCAACTTTAATACCTGAGAAGTATTAATATCGTAACCTAAAATATCCGTTATTAAAAGTAATTCAGAGGACCTTATACTCCTTATTTTACTATCAAATATTGTTAAATTCGATTGTTCATCATACTGATAGAAGTCCTTGACTAACTGAGCAAACACACTCACATCCTCAATTACGAGAACTGTCCCCAGATTAACCTCCATAGGCTCATCCAAAAGTGAAAAATTAATCTTCATCACAATAGTTTTCTCCTAAAAATACTAATCTTTCGTCTGAGTTGGCAATACTTGTGTTTTTATCTCCGTACAAATAAATCATACGGGCAAATTGCTTTTCAGTAACTGTTAGTATTGTTATATTTCCTTTTTTAGGATTATTAGCCTTAAGTCGTCCAATCATTGCTTTATTTGCAGTATTATTTAACAAAAGTTTACTATAAACCGAAAACTGGTGCATGATAAAACCTTCACTTAAAAGAAACTTTCTAAACTTACGATACGCTTTCCTCTCTTCAGCAGTATCTGTTGGCATATCAAACATTAATATCATTCGCATATATCTATAACTCATATTCTAAATTCAGGAATTTCCTCACCTAACTGATTTAACGCTTTTATAACTTTTTTTGTATAATCACTAACAATGTTTGATAAATACATCTCTTTTCCATTATAGAGATAGGTTTCTGAAAAGATCGAAAAAAGTTCTTTTTTGATTTTGACGAAATTATTATGTCGATTTTGATAAACAATTCTATCTATAATTGGCCTAAATGGCTCCATAATATCACTAGCAAGGTTAAATTGATTAAACTGGTTAGCATGTTTTAAACCAATTTGTGTCATACAACCACAGACGACAACCTCACGTGCAAACATACTCAATAACAAGGTATAACCATAATCCAGCGCTGCATTGATATCATTATCACTTTCCCTAGTAAAATCATTACCGAAAAGCGTATTAAAATAAATTCTGGCAGAGTGACCCTCACGATTACTAGGATCAAACCGTTCTAATCCATGATATAATTCCAT
>ENA-OQCO01000096-OQCO01000096.1-human-gut-metagenome-genome-assembly--contig:-NODE-96-length-47647-cov-2.240130_pt1 | contig 47647 bp, 47 predicted proteins | sample MGYA00242500_ERZ504582 | MGnify/ENA primary metagenome ERZ504582 (study PRJEB26092, sample SAMD00036346) | human gut metagenome | host: Homo sapiens | study: EMG produced TPA metagenomics assembly of... | reverse complement strand
AAGAATTTGAAGATCTTCTTCATGCAAGTGACGATGTACGAGTACGTTGCTCTGATTGCGGTTCGGAATAACACGAAACGAGAGTTGCTCGATAACAATGCCGCAATAATTGATAATGCTGTAGATGAGCTTGCGCAAGACGCAATCAAAGAACTGGAAAAAGAATTAAAGAAAGCGATGAAAAAATGGAAGTTTTGATTGGCATATTGAAGGAAGTGGTGCCCTTCATAAAAGATTGGGGTGCGCTAATCATCGCAGGTATATCTCTGTTAGTTGCCATCATTTCGCTGTTTAAATCTTCAAAGGCACAACGTCTCCAGAACAAGGTTAATGAACTGGAGCTCAAGATTAAGCAGAATGACTGGACAAGATAGCCAAGGAGAAGGAAGATTCGGTACTTGCATGCGTTGAGGTAAGATTTATTACTGTGGGCAAAGGTAAGCATAGACTGAAAGTTTGGAATTCCGGAAATGCGACCGCTTATAATGTAAGCGCTCGATTTGATGGTGATGTTGGAATTATGATTATGGATCGTGAAAAGCAGCCTTTTGAAGAATTGGAGGCAGGAAAAAGCTATGAATTGATTTTAATCACGCATAATGGTTTTGCATCAAAGTTTAGAATAATCACTGAGTGGACAGATTCAAGCGGCAAACAGCATACCAAAACACAAATGGGCAATTTTTCGTAAATTTAATTGTGGTTGTTTTGTTTCGGACTACAAATCACATTTGATAATTAAGAGGAGGGGCATCAATGAATCACAGTGAACGAGAACAATTCTGGCAAACATTATGTTCTTTGCCTGGAAATGATATTGTGGCAGAACGCGAACAACTATTCAAATCAATTAAGTATCCGAAGCTGCTTTTCCGGTATCGACCTGTCAGCACAAAAAGCTTGGAAGCACTCAGAACTAACAGGCTCTATTTTTCTTCTGCGAATTATTATGACGATCCTTTTGATACCTTTCTTCACATCGATATTGAAGCGATCCGGAAAGAGTATCTAAGTGCATTCCAGACTCCGGAAAGTACAGAAGCTGTTGTGGATGGTGTTAAGTCATTGCTTGGGAATATTCTCTCTGAGGAGCAAGCAGCGCAGTTTACGGTTGAGAATGTGACAAACGCGCTTTCTCACGGGCTTACCGAAAGCTTTCTGAATGCAGCGCTTTCACTCCGTGATGAAGTTAAAAAGGATACGTGGTCAGTTTGTTTCTCCGAAAATGGGTTTAATGAGGTTCTGTGGCTGAAATATGCAGATCAGCACAGAGGTTTTGTGCAAATCTACGACCTTGAAAACAATGACAACTTCTTATGCGGTAAGCAGGAGAAATGCGCTAATTGCGGAATCAAGAACTACGGAACGCCGCTATATCCGATTTATTATTCGGACACGCCTTATGATGCAACCAAATTTGCGAAATTCGTTATGCTCCGTAAAATAGCAGAGACAACCGCAACTCAGATTCCTCCAGAGCTATATGCAGGTATGGGAAGTGCTTTATGGGAACAAGAAAGAACGACCCTAATCAAAAAAGAGTGCCATAAATACGATGAAGAATGGCGAATGATAACTGGCTGCATTATGAAGCCGCCGGTGATGATGGAATGGATCCCAAGCGGTATAATTCTCGGTCTGCGAATGGACGTAGCAGAGGAAAATCTTGTTGTAAGCATGGCAAAAGAAGCCGGAATCAAAAATATTTATAAATCCTACATAAATGCGCAAAACAAGTTGGATGCTTATCCTTTGAAATTGTAATCTTTCCAGCGGGTATGTGAATAGTTGAAATGAGGTGAAAGCAATGAGGAGAGAAGAATACGCTTGTCCTAATGGGTGTTCTCTTCCACCCAGAAAAAAGCAACTTAGGGAATATAGCAACGGTATATATGGGTTTGACTTTTATGATTTTACATTCTGTCCTTGTTGCGGCAGTTTAATGCCATATTCACTAAAGAAGCTCAAAGGATTTTTTGAGGTATACAATATCCACGCAGCGTTATCGGATGCGGTGCAACTCATATATAAATCCGAGTTTGAGTCGGCAGCACGTGAAGCCTTCGTGGCTGTGGAAAATTATCTCAAAAAGAAGTCAGGCCTGGATTTGCATGGATTCGATCTGGCGACAAGAGCACTTTCTTTTGAAATAGACAAGCAAACCGGCGAAATAAAGAGGGCTCCCCTTATTGCAATCAATGATCTGAAAAACGAATCCCAGCGCAATGAACAGGACGGCATCAGGTATATGCTTATGGGCTTCTTTCAAGGGCCTCGTAATTTGTACCAGCACAATCACATTGGTTCCGGTGTAAGCAATTCTATTTCCGTGATTATCGAGAGATTTATCAAAAGATGCCCAAGCGTATTGATTGCTGGAGACCGGTACGCCTATTGAAGAAGCGTGCTCGTATGTTGAAGAAGAATCCATGATGTACTAAAAAGATAAAATCTGCCGTTGTGTGAACGGCTGAAATGAGGTGAGCCGCAATGAAGAAATGGGCAAAGAATCCTTGGGTTCTTGGAATTGGAACAACTGTAATAGGTGGCGTACTTCTTTCCTGAATTTTGAAATTAAAGTATGGTGATTGCTTATTGCTATTGCGATTATCGTAGTTGGATTGTTTGTGGTTGCAAAAATATCGGGTTCCCAGTCAAATAATATACCCCCACATTTTTACAATACACCAAGGATTACATGTTGGGTTATTCATGGGAGTGGACTTATTCTAAAATGTATGATGGGAAATACACCATTAGCAACCTGCATCTAGTTTGTACAAAGTGTGGTATGAGGCTCAAACAAGGTGGTCTGTATGGAACAGAAATGGAGTGCCTCCGCTGCAATACAACTCAAAATTGGGAAGATTCTGTTGCATATGATGCCCAGTTACTGATTGAGGATAATATTAGAAAGAATTACTCGCAAAACCAGTAACCGATATTACTAAAACATATTTAACTCATTTGATTGGAGGGAAAAACTATGATGCAAAATATAAATACGTATCTTGAAATGTTTGAGAAAAATATAGAAAATTAAAGTGGAAATAGTACTTTGGAAACTGGTAGGTGTTATAACTATAAATATATACTAGATAAGAAATCGAAACTTCTCAGGAAAACTCGATTTTTTATATATAATTGCAACATGATATTAAAAATTGTGTAATTATACAGACTGTTGTAAACGTCAAATCACTTGCCCATACTAAAAGAAGGGAGTATATCGAGAAAAATTGAAAATATCTTCCTCCCATGATAATATAATGAATAGTTAGGAAGAATAACCGAAAACCGGAGGATTCATAGTGAAGGAATATTTTATCAGTGAAATTAATATAGAAAAGTTGTATCATTTATCAAATATAACGATTGAATTGGATACAACCAAGCGCCAGCATTTGTTGTTAACCGGAAAAAATAGTTCAGGAAAGACATCGTTACTGTTAAGATTAGTAAGATACCTGAAAGTACTTAAAGATGGGCATCTTATTCGATTAACGGGAACATGGCCGGAATGGGAAGAAAATGCGAAACGGAAGATGGAACATGCTTCAAGTGAGAATGAACGATTTAAAGCGGAGCAGGATTACAGACAATGGTCGGATATGATTCGTAAGTATAGTGATGGCATAAAGATTGCATGGAATGACAATGATGGACTTGAAAGTGCGTATCAAAAAGGAGAATTTATAACCGCGTATTTCCCGGCAGAACGGAAAGCAGAATTTTCGAAACCGAATGGTGTGGAAAATATCAAGCTGGCTGAGGTATATGACACCGCAGAGAACGCCGGAAATATTCTTCTTAAATATATGGTTCACATGAAAACCCAGCAGTCTTTTGCAAGAAACGAAGGCGATAAGGAAATCGTGGAGCGGATTCAACAATGGTTTGACAGATTTGAATCTGCGCTGCAGGTTTTGCTGGACGAAAAATCGATTCATCTGGAATATGATTATAAAAATTATAATTTTAAAATCAGACAGGAAGGCCGGGAGCCTTTTGAATTCAGTGAACTGTCAGATGGCTATTCATCCGTGATCTATATTGTATCCGATTTGATTCTTCGAATGGATAAAAACTGGTTATTGGATGAAAAAATCAGTCAGTATAATGCACAGGGAATTGTTCTGATTGATGAACTGGAAACGCATCTTCATATTGAATTACAGAAAAAAATCCTGCCATTCTTAACAAAATTTTTTCCGAATATTCAATTTATCGTGACGACACATTCGCCATATATTTTGAATTCTATTTCCAATGCGAAAGCATATGACCTGGAAAAGCATGTGGAACTGGAGAATCTGGCTGCTTTTTCATCGGATGAACTTGCGGAAGGCTATTTTGAGGCAGATGAATATTCAGATACGTTAAAAGAGGAACTGGAGCGATATGCACAGTTGTGTTCTGGAAAAGAACTGACGGAAGAAGAGAGGGCTGAACGGGCAGAATTAAAAATAAAATTCAAAAATTTATCAACAGATCTGTCAGGAGCTGCCAGAGAAAAGTTTGAGGATATCGAACGGAGAAGGGAAACGAATGATTAAGTTTGCAGAAAATGTATGCCGCAGATGATGGCAATACAGAAGTTTTTTATTTTAAGAATGCAACCGCAACGATTTCTGCATTTACGCATGAACCGGAAGTGATTACTTTTTAAAAAATAAAAAATTCTGGAAATTATATGAATACGGAATTGAGTAACGATGAGCCGGTAGCCGATGGTTATCGGCTCATTATAAAGTATTTCTATCAAAAGTCAATCAAAGATGTAAGAAATAAAGGAGAACAACCAATGAACAATCACGATAACAACCCCAAATACATCCAATCCGAGGTGCCAGAGTCCACAACCTGAAGAACATAAACGTAGATATCCCCCTGCACCAGATCGTAGGCATCGCAGGTGTGTCCGGCTCCGGGAAGTCGTCGTTGGCGTTGGGGGTGTTGTATGCGGAGGGATCCAGGAGGTATCTGGAATCGCTTTCTACTTATACGCGAAGACGTATGACGGGTGCGGCGAAGGCACAGGTGGATGAAGTTTTGTATGTACCGGCGGCACTTGCGCTGCATCAGCGGCCGGGAATTCCGGGAATCCGGAGTACGTTTGGCACGGGAACGGAGCTTTTGAACAGTCTGCGGCTGATGTATTCGAGGCTGGCTTCGCATCGGTGTCCCAATGGGCATTATGTGGAGCCGACATTAAAAGTGGCAGCGGAGCAGGAGATTCTTTGCCCAATCTGTGGGGAACAGGTGCAGCCGCCGAGTGCGGAAGAACTTGCGTTTAATTCTCAGGGTGCATGCCCGGAATGTGGTGGTACCGGGCGAGTACGGACGGTAAATATTGATTCTCTGGTACCTGATGATTCGATCAGTATCGATGACGGGGCGGTTGCACCGTGGAACAGTCTGATGTGGTCACTGATGACGGATGTATGTCGGGAAATGGGTGTGCGCACGGATATTCCGTTTCGCGAGCTGACGGAGAAAGAAAAAGATATTGTTTATCACGGGCCGGCGGAAAAGAAACATATTTTTTATAAAGCAAAGAATTCGAACCAGGCAGGAGAACTGGATTTTACCTATTACAATGCGGTGTATACTGTGGAAAATGCCCTTGCTAAAGTAAAAGATGAAAAGGGCATGAAACGTGTGGAAAAATTCCTGAAAGAAGAGATCTGCCCGCAGTGTCAGGGAAGCAGACTTTCCGAAAAAGCGAGAGCACCGAAACTTCGAGGCATCGGACTGGCGGAGGCGTGTCAGATGACTTTAAAAGATTTGGTTGTGTGGGTTGCCGATGTTCCGGATTCTCTGCCGGAGGAAATGCGTCCAATGGCAGAATCAATCTGCGAATCCTTTCAGACAGCTGCAAAAAGACTGATGGATCTGGGACTTTCTTACCTGTCTCTCGACAGAGCAGCTGCGACATTGTCTACCGGGGAGCGGCAACGGATGCAGCTGGCGAGAGCTGTAAGAAACCGTACGACAGGTGTATTGTACGTGTTGGACGAGCCTTCCATCGGATTACATCCTTCCAATATTAATGGATTGAATGCCGTGATGCATGATCTGATCGCGGATGGCAATTCGGTTCTTCTGGTCGATCACGATACGCAGATTTTGTCCGAAGCTGACTGGATCGTGGAGATGGGACCGGAGGCAGGAAATGGCGGTGGATATGTGATCGCAGAGGGAACGATCCCTGAGATTACAAAGAATCCTGCTTCCATGATTGGTCCGTTTTAGCGCAGAAAACGAATTTGCCAGTACGGGAACAGACGCATGCTGAAAATATGTTTGATCTGGGAGTTATCCATCTTTCTACCAATGCGATCCATACGGTAAAACCTCTGGAAGTCGATATTCCAAAAGGCAGGCTGACCGTTGTGACCGGTGTGTCCGGCTCTGGCAAGACTACGATGGTGCTGGAAAGTCTGATTCCGGGACTGGAGGCAGCACTGAACGGAGAGACATTTCCGGAACACGTGAAAAATGTTTCTGCGGAGGGGATTTCCCATGTGAAACTGATCGATGCGTCACCGATTGGAATCAACATTCGTTCTACCGTGGCAACGTATGCCAATGTGCATGATGAACTTCGAAAGATTTACGCAAAAACTGACGATGCAAAAAGGATGAAATACAAGGCAAAGGATTTTTCCTATAATACCGGAAATCTCAGATGTCCGGCATGTGATGGAACAGGGCAGATCACACTGGATGTACAGTTTTTGCCAGATGTAGATGTGGTGTGTCCGGAATGTAAAGGATCTCGGTATGCGAAAGCGGCATGGCAGGTTTGCTATGAAAAGGAACCGGGGAAAAGGTATTCGCTGCCGCAGATGATGGCGATGGATGTGAACACAGCACTACAGGCGGCAGGAGACTGGAAAGTGGTGCGGCAGCGGCTGGAAGTACTGCGAGATCTTGGGCTTGGCTATCTGACCCTGGGAGAGGCGACACCGGGACTGTCCGGTGGGGAAGCACAGAGACTGAAACTTGCCAGTGAGATGGGAAAAGGGCAGTCCGATTCCGTCTTCGTGTTCGATGAACCGACGATTGGATTACATCCATTGGACGTAAAGACACTGCTTCAGGTGTTCCAGGCACTTGTGGATCAGGGGGCAACCGTAATCGTGATAGAACACGATCTGGATGTGATCCGAAACGCAGATTATATCATCGATATGGGTCCGAAAGGCGGCGAAGCAGGCGGAAGGATCGTTGCTGTGGGAACACCGGAGCAGGTCGCAGAAAATGAAAACAGTGTTACCGGGAAATTTATACGTTGAAGATAATTTATTTTCTCTCATTCCATCTTGCATCCCGCAGTATTCTCCGTTACAATAGCACCAGAACACAAGTTTGCATCAGAAAGGACTGTGGATGTTATGGACATCAAGGATTTAATTATATATCGAAGAACGATCCCTGCGCGGAAAGCGATATATTCCTCGTTTCCGGAATCTCTGAATCCGAAGATCGTGGAGTTTTTGCGGGAACGGGGAATTGATCAGCTGTACTGTCATCAGGCGCAGATGTATGAGTTGGCGCGGGAAGGGAAGAACGTGGTGATTACCACTTCGACGGCTAGTGGAAAGACGCTGAGTTTTCTGCTTCCGGTGATACAGGAGATTCTGGAACATCCGACGGCGCGGGCAATCTTTATTTATCCGACGAAAGCACTTGCGGCGGATCAGTACCGGGCATTGCAGCCGTGGCTTTCTTTTTTCGGACCGGAGAAAATCAGTGCCGGAGTATATGACGGTGATACGCCGGTGAACGAGCGAAAACGGATCCGGGACCGGGCAAATATTATTCTGACGAATCCGGAGATGTTAAATGGCGCTATGCTGCCAAATCACAGCAAATACGGATTTGATTTTATCTTTTCGAACCTGAAATACGTGGTTCTCGACGAGATGCATACCTATCGTGGAGCCTTTGGATCCCATATGGCAAATGTTTTCCGGCGGCTTTCGAGGATTACAGAGTATTATCACGCAGTCCCTCATTTTCTATGTAGTTCGGCTACGATTGCCAATCCGGTGGAACTGGCGGAAAAAATCTGTGGACAACCATTTGCTTCGGTGACAAAAGACGGTTCGGCGGCATCCGAGCGGAATTATCTGCTGATACAGCCACCGAAAATAAGCGGAAAGGATCAGCAATATTACGGGCAGGAATCCATTGTGTCGGTGGCGGCACAGATGCTTCCACAGTTGATGGAACAGAGGGAAAGTTTTCTTGCATTTGCAAAATCAAGAAAAAATGTGGAAGTTGTGTTAAAAGAGACAAGAGACCGGCTGGATGCGGCGGATTTTCTTACTACAGTGACTTCGGATCAGATTTCCGGTTACCGGGGCGGTTATACGCCGATCGAGCGAAAGACCATCGAACAGCAGATGATCCGTGGGGATCTGCTGGGGCTGGTGAGTACGAATGCACTGGAGCTGGGAATTGATATCGGTTCTATCGGAGTGACGGTACTGATCGGTTATCCGGGAACCCGTTCTTCTTTCTGGCAGCAGACCGGGCGTGCGGGGCGAAGTAAGAAAAGCTGTACCAACTATCTGATCCTGGATCACCTTCCGATGGATCAGTATATCGGTCTGGAGCCTGGATGGCTTTTTGATGAGAGCAGTGAACATGCGGTGATTGATCCGGATAACCTGCTGATCGAACTGGCACATATCCGTGCGGCGGCAGCAGAACTCCCGCTGTCTCTGGATGACATTGCCCGCTTCCCGGATCTCGGAGAGACGATTCCGGTACTGATGAAGATGCAGGAAGTGCGAAGCCAGAACGGTCGGTTTGCATGGGCAGGCGGCGAGTATCCGGCGGGCGATTTCTCCATGCGAAATATTGATAAGAACAAATACACGCTGTTGAATCAGGAAACCGGAAAAACGATCACGGAGATGGATGAAAGTCAGGCGTTTCGGGAGATTCATGAAGGTGCGGTTTATATCCACGACGGGGAATCTTACCGGGTGGTGAAGATGGATCTGGAGAGCAAGATGGCGTATGCGATTCCATTTAACGGAAATTATTATACGGTTGCCGGAGGCGAGACGAATATTCATGTAATCCACAGCCAGAAGGAACAGCAGTGGAACCGGATTCGGGTGCAGTTTGGTGATGTGAATGTGGCGGATTATGTCTATATGTACAAAAAACTGCAGTTCCATAACCATCAGAACCTTGGATATGAGGAACTTCGGACACCGCTGACGAAGGATTATGATACCGAAGGAACCTGGATGCATCTGCCGGAGAATCTGGTACGGGCGTATCGTGGTCTGCTGCAGGCGGATGATACGGGACGGCTGACCAGGAATAATCATTTTCAGGGCTTGTGTTTCGCTCTGAAAAATGCTGCGCAGATGGTGACGATGACAGAACAGGAGGATATCCATGTGATAACTTCCACAAATGCGCTGGAATTATCGGGTGAAACAGCGTCGGATGTATCCATTTATTTCTATGACGGCTATGTGGGCGGTCTTGGATTTTCCGAGAAAATCTATGATCTGATCCCGCAGGTGATCGAACAGGCGATTCGCATGGTGTCCGGCTGCAAATGCAAAGACGGATGTGCGGCATGTGTGGGGGATTATAAACTGGATCGCAAACTGATCCTGTGGGGATTGGAAAATCTGCGGGAAGCATCGGAGGTTCCCAAAGGTGAAAAAGTAGTTACCTGGGCAGAGTCCACCTGGAAAAGGAAAGAATTCCGACTGGAAACATTACCGGAAAAGTGGGATATCTTTTGCCGGAAAGCCAGAGAGAACGGAGAGCAGTACACCGGATTTTTCCAGACCGTGCACCGGGTGAAAGTGAAGGATACCAGACTGATTCTTTCGGTAGACACACCATTTTTTGCACAGTGGGCGAATGGGCCGGAAAATAAACAGAGTCTGCGGAATCTGATCGGTTATTATACAGAACTTCCGGCAGGATTTCGGTTGGAAATCCGGGCGGAAAGACCGGAAAAGCGGGGAAATTTATCTGACATTACGGGTTCAGATACAAGAAAAACGTGGACAGAAAGTCACGATACAGCCGGGCGGTCTGTAGAAGACTACGATAGAGAAGAACGGGAGAAACAGGAAAAGATTCTTCGCCGTTACCGGGCGATGGATATCAGGAGAGAGAAAAAAGATGATGGATCTGAATAAACTGAATCCCTACCAGAAAGAGGCAGTGCTTGATGAGAGTCCTGCCTGTCTGGTCAATGCAAATGTAGGAAGCGGGAAGACGACCGTGTTGACGGCAAAAGTTCGCTATCTTTGCGAACAAAAAGGAGTGGCTCCAAAGGATCTGATGGTGCTTACCTTTACCAATAAGGCAGCAAATGAAATCCGGGAGCGGTTGGAAAATCTGACCGGAAAAGAGGAAGATCTGTGGTTTGGCACGTTTCACAGTGTGGCACTTCGGATGTTACAGACGATTCTTCCGGTAGAGGAACTTGGATATACGAAAGAATTTCAGGTATGCATCCCCGAAGAAGAAATGCAGATGGCACAGCAGCTGATCACGGAACAGAATCTTCAGATTAAATATAAAAACCGTTTAAAAAAGCGGCTGGATCAAAGCCGTCAGAAAAGTGGAAGAAAACCGAAAGATTACGGGGATGATTTTGAGCGGTTGTGTACTCTGCTGGAAGAAGAAAAAAAGAAACAGAATAAAATGACATACGAGGAGTTGATCTTACATACCGGACAGCTGCTTCAGAGCCACCCGGAGATTCTACGTCCGCTGTGGTTGATCATCGATGAAGTTCAGGACTGCGATCAGAGTCAGCTGGATCTTCTGGACAGTCTGATGGGAAAAGACAGTCATCTTTTTGCGGTTGGTGATCCGAATCAGGTGATCTACAGCTGGCGGGGAAGTGCTTTTCAGATTTTCTTCCAGCTGAAAAACCGCTATCAGGCGATGGAACTCAGCCTTCCGATCAATTATCGTTCTTCTGGGACGATTTTATCTGCAGCAAGACGATTTTTGCAGAATGGAAGTACGCTGGAAGGGGTAAAAAGTGAAGGCGGTAAAGTGCAGATCCGAAAACAGTATGATCCATTTCAGGAGGCGGAGGATCTGGCAGCCCGTATCCGGGAGCTTCATATGCAGGGGATTCCGTATCACGAGATTGGGATTCTGTATCGTTTGCAGAATCAGTCGGCACTACTGGAACAGGTACTTACCAGAAATGGGATTCCGGTGCATGTGGCAGTGAAAGAAAAAATGGAAGACATTCCGGTAGTGCAGTGGTTTTTCCATGTACTTCGGTTTTGCGTGAATCATTCGGATACCACGAGTGGTGTGGAAGCGTTGTGCAACAAAACGTATGGAGAGGGATGGACAACGAAAAAAGCATTACAGCAGATCCGACGCTGGGAGACGGATGGAACATTGCCGAAAAATTCTCCATTGTTTTCGGGGATGGTGAATGTTCAGGAAGATGTGTTTGTGACAGAAGAAACCGATCAATTGTGGGAAATGTTCTCACTGGATCGTTATCTGATGCCATCCAGAGTTGGTTATCAGGAAGATAAGGCGTGTATTCTGGGAATTTTTGATGCAATTCGGAACAAGGGGAATATCAGAGAATTTTTGAATGATGTGGCTCTCTATGGACTGCCTTGGATGCACAATTCAGGGAACCAGAAGACGGAGAATATAGTAACAGGGAATTACGTTACAGAAAAGCAAAGTATAGAAGATTTGACAGCAAAATATCCAATAAATACAGCGGGTTACAGTGCGAAAGGGCAAAAAGATAGTTCCAGAGAAGAAGAAATTGACGCTGTGCAGTTGATGACGCTTCATGCCTCAAAAGGATTGGAATTTACCTGTGTTTCATCATCGGTGTGAATGATGGTCTGTTGCCTCTGCGTGGAACTAGTTTTGATCAGGAGGAAGAAGAACGACGTCTGTTCTTCGTGGGAATGACCCGCGCGAAGGAACAGTTGGAACTTTCCTATTACACCAGCCCGGACGGTTACGGAATCCTTCCGGGTCCCGGAAAATACCTGAAAATGTTTCCGAAAGACCTGATTGAAGGTCTGGATGAACCGAAATATGCAGAAGGAAGTGCGGCGGAACATTTGCAGGCGATGAAGCGGCAGATTTTGCAGGCAAGAGAAGAGCGGACGCTGCAAATGCCAGAAGAGGACTTTCGGACAATATCGCCTGAGATAGATGTTGAAAAACCAGACACGGATCCGTGCAGGCATGAGGAAAAAGAAGAAAACCCTGCGAAGAGTGCAACCAATCATACAGATGCAGATTCCGTAGCCAACCAGCCGCGCGTAGCACACGAAAAATACGGAGTCGGAACGGTAATCTCCGAAAATGAAGACACCATTACCATCCGCTTCGATGATTATGGAGAAAAAGAACTTCTGAAGATGTTTACGGTTTTACATCCGTTGTAGATGCTGAGAACCATTCAATATTTCTGTGAATCTGCCATAAAATGTAAAAAACAATCCATGGCCGGAGTATATTCTCCGGCTTTTTTATATGCAAATCCAATCCGGAGTACCGGTGATTCTTCCAACGGAACAGATATCACGCCCTCATGTTGAAACAGACGAAAATTGCTCTCTGCAAAAAGGCTGATACCTTCTCCGACAGCAACGGCACTGATTAAAGACTCTACGCGTGCAGTGCGAAGAATCGACGGATGAATACCTGCATTTTGAAAAATCTGCATACACAGCTGATAAATGGATGTGTATGGGTGCATCAGCAGAAAAGACTGATCGGTCAGTGCTGTAACAGAAAGCTTTTGTCGTGTTGCCAGTGGATGATTTGCCGGAAGCATGACACAGATCCGGTCGGTTGCAATAGGAAAAAAATGATAATGTTCCGTATCGATCATAGATTCTCTGGCAAGAATCATGGCAAATCGCTTCTTTTCGATGCCTTCCATTAATTCGCTTTCTTCCACCTCGGTAAGAGCAAGAGAAATCTCTGGGTGTTCTTTCTGAAACAGGCGGAAACCTCCGGTAAGATGATACTGAGAGAGTACAGGAAGCGTTCCCACAGATAATTGCTGTTCCTTGGCAGTCTGATACAGAGACATCCGGTAAAGCATCTGCCGGTATTGCCGGGAAAGTTCCATTGTCATTCGACACATTAAGAAACGGAATGAGGATTCTAAATAACAGACGGGTTCGGAGATTCATTATTTTACCCGGTATAGCAAATATCGAACTGATATTCTGCGGCAATGTCTCGTGAAGTGTGTCAGCGAATTTTGAATAACCGGCAACAATATCAATAATTTCTCTGAGAATCACAAATTTTCCCGTGACAAGTCATATATTTTAACGTATAGTAATAGATAGAAAACAAATGTCAACCGGCGATGGAAAACCTTTGGGACGCCCTTTTCCATCGTCGGTTGTACTATGAAAGAGAAGGAGAAAAAGATGTATACACTATTACTACTGTTGATTTATCTGGCATTTATCAGTCTCGGACTGCCAGATTCCCTTCTGGGTTCTGCCTGGCCGGTGATGCACAAGGCTTTTCAGGTTCCGCTGTCTTATGCGGGTCTGGTAACTATGATTATTTCCGTAGGACCATCTGTTCCAGTTTGATGTCTGAGCGTCTGACAAAGAAATTCGGTACACAGATTGTAACTGTGTTCAGCGTGATGCTTACTGCAATCGCATTATTCGGATTTTCTACAGCAAGCGCCTTCTGGATGCTCTGTCTATGGGCCGTTCCCTATGGACTGGGTGCGGGAGCGATTGATGCTGCACTGAACAACTATGTAGCGCTTCATTATAATTCCAGGCATATGAGTTGGCTGCATTGTTTCTGGGGACTGGGAACCATTATCAGTCCGTATGTGATGAGTTATGCACTGACCACATCGGTGTGGCAGAACGGATATCGCATGGTATCTTTTATCCAGATCGGAATAACATTGATTCTTTTCGTGACACTGCCGATATGGAAGGTGAATAAAAAAGAAACTGCGCAGGAAGAAAAGGCAGAAGAAGAGATGGTAGGCATCAAAGGTGCACTGAAGATCAAAGGCGTTCCGAATCTTCTTCTTGGATTTTTCTCCTATTGTGCACTGGAATCAGCAGTGATTCTGTGGGGAAGCAGCTATCTGGTAGGAGCAAAAGGAATCTCTGCGGAACGTGCAGCAGCCTTTGCGTCCCTGTTTTGCATCGGTATCACACTTGGAAGATTTCTGGCAGGCTTTATTACAGAGAAGATGGGAGACCACAAGATGATTCGTCTGGGCATCGCTATCATTCTTGTTGGATGTATCGGTATGTTGTTACCGGTATCCATCGATGAATTTGCACTGTTTGGTCTGGTTATTATGGGACTTGGCTGTGCACCGATTTATCCATCTATCATCCATGCAACACCGCCTAATTTCGGAGAGAAGAACTCCCAGGCGATCATCGGTATCCAGATGGCAAGTGCTTATGTGGGATCTACTTTTATGCCGCCGCTGTTCGGACTGATCGCAAACCATATTTCTGTCGGTTTACTTCCGGTTTATGTATTGTTCTTCCTGATTCTGATGTTCTTTATGCTGGAAAAGACATTTAAACTGGTGAAATAGTAATAATCAAACAGCTTCGGGGTTACGTGTCAGTTTCCTGAAAGCTGTTTTTGATTTGCATAATTTTATTTGTAATAGAAAAGGATATAACTATGTATAAAGAAAACAAGGATATAACATTACAATATTATAATCAAAATGCCGGTTCTTTTGTCAGCGGTACAGTTCACGCAGATCTGACAGATACATTGAATCGGTTTTTAAGCAGACTGGAACCGGGAGCGGCAATTCTTGATTTTGGCTGCGGTTCCGGCAGAGATACCAAATATTTTCTGGAACATGGATATCAGGTGGAGGCCATAGACGGATCCGAAGAACTGTGTAAAATCGCCAGTGCCTATACAGGAATTCCGGTACGCCGGATGTATTTTCAGGATCTGGATGTCCGGGAGCAGTATGACGGTATCTGGGCGTGTTCTTCGATTCTGCATCTGGAAAAAACAGAATTAAGATCTGTGCTGAAAAAAATGGCGGATGCCCTGCGTCCCGATGGATGGATCTACACTTCTTTCAAATATGGAGAGTATGAAGGGATGCGAAACGGCAGATATTTCACGGATTTCACCTGGAGCAGTTTCCAGAGATTCATCCGTGATACTGAGTCACTTTCCATAGCAGAATCCTGGGTGACTGGTGATGTGCGTCCGGGAAGGGAAGAAGAAAAGTGGCTGAATCTGCTGTTGCAGAAGCGATAATAGAGAATGGCACAAAACCATCCGTTGTATCAGTGAAATCCTTATTTATTCCGTGCAATTTCAATAAAATCCCTGGCGTATTTGGGAAGATAAGTTCCCCTGCGAAAAGCGATGCTCAGTGTTGTAAAGATTCCTTTTTCACCGACAGAAAAGCAAGCCGGTTTTCTGGAAAAATCCATATTTTGTAAATATGTTTCCGGCGTAAAACACATGCCTATTCCCTGCATACAAAGTTTTACACAGGTCTCCGTGTTCCGGCTTCGAACCGGTACACGGGGCTGGACACCGGCGCAATCCAGGGCTTCAAGAACCAGTTTTCCGGTGGTCTGTTCCGGAAAATGGAGAATAAAAGGTTCGCTGGCAAGCGTGGACAGATCGATTCTCGGATACCGGTCGGAGGGAGACGGATATCCGGAAGATGCCAACGGATGATCCGGTGGCATAACCAGAAGAATTTCCTCTCTTTTCAGCAGTTCGTATTCCAGTTTTGGATGTTCCCTCGTCTCATTAAAAATCCCAAAATCAAGCTGATCATTCAACAGAAGTTTTTCCTGAATAGAGTATGCCTCTTCCCAGATGCTGACATTGACATTCGGATATTTTTCTGAAAATTCTGCCATAATCTGTGGAATCATACAGCTGCTTCGCATCAGTGGAACAGCAATATTCAATTCCCCTTCGTTATTTTCCGTCAGATCTTTCAGTTCTTTTTCCCAGTCTTGTTTTACCTGAAGAATTTTACGGGCGTATTCCATGTATTTTCTTCCGGTATAGGTCGGCACATAAGTATTTCCATTTCGGCTGAAGAGTTTCGCTCCCATTTCCCGTTCCAGTTTTTGCAGATGCTTGGTGAGTGTGGGCTGGGAAATGTAGAGTTCCTGCGCTGCCCTGGTAAGATTCTGGTGTTTGGCGATACATAAAATATAGTGCAATTCACTGTAGTTCATAAAATCCCCCTGACTATTCTGTTTTGGCATAAAATTTATATAAAATATGAATTTGACTTCCTGTACTGCCTATTTTACAATATTTTCTATCAGCTTATCAAGACATTTCTTATTGAGGGAGGAAAAACAAATGAAAAATTGGCTGGAAAAACAGTTTCGGTTGTCAGAATTTCATACGGATGTCAAAACAGAGATTCTTGCCGGACTGACTACTTTTGTTACTATGGCATACATTCTTGCTACGGTACCAAACATCATGTCCGGAGCCGGATTTGACAAACATGTAACTCTGACGATTATGATTCTTCTGATTATCGTGACTACCTGTGCGATGGCATTGTATACCAACCGTCCGTTTGCATTAGCACCGGGACTTGGAAGCGTGGGTATTATCGCGTCTATGATTACGAATGAGGGTGTCAGCGCACCGATTGCAGCAGGCGTTATTTTCTGGAGTGGTGTACTTTTTATCATCATTTCTTTTCTGGGACTGCGGGAAGCTGTTGTGCGTGTGATTCCAGTCAGCCTGAAACAGTCAGTAAGTGCCGGTATCGGTCTGTTTATTGCGCTTCTGGGAGCAAAAAACTGTGGGCTGATCGTAGCAAATGATGCAAAAAACTGCCTGTCTTTTGGTGATCTTGCTTCTCCGTCCGTTATCGTGGCAGCCATTGGTTTTCTGATTCTGATGGTTATCAAGGCACGGAATGTTCCGGGTGGTATGATTCTGGCAATTGTGCTGACTACGATTGTGGGAATTCCGTTCGGTGTGACACATGCTCCGGAACAGATCTTTTCTCTTCCGGCTGGTATTGGCAAACAATTTTTGAATATTGATTTTCTTGGAGCGCTGAATTTTGCTTATATTCCGTTCCTGATCGCCTTGTTTGTACCTGATTTCTTCTCTACTTTTGGTACGGTTCTCGGTGTTGGAGCGAAAGCAGGATACCTGGACAAAGACGGTAATCTGCCGGGTATTGATAAATGTTTTAAAGTAGACGCTATTTCCACAAGTCTTGGAGCACTGTTCGGTATGCCGAGCATGACCACATATCTGGAATCTTCTGCGGGTGTGGAAGCAGGTGGTAAGACAGGACTTACGGTCATCTTTACCAGTATTTTCTTTGGAATTTCTCTGTTCCTGGCACCACTGGCTCTTGTGATCCCGTCAGCAGCAACCGGTCCGGTACTGATCTTTATAGGAATCAATATGTTGAGTGCAATGAAAAACATTGATTATTCCGATATCACAGAGTATATCCCGGCATTTTTGTGTGTGACCTCACAATTTTTGCCAACAACATCGCAAATGGTATCTGCGTGGCACTGCCGGCATATCTGGTAATGAAGATTGCAACCGGTAAGATCAAAAAAATCGATCCGGTGATGTATGTTCTTGTGGCTGTCTGTCTCTTATATTTTTATTCTATTGTATAAATGAGGTGAAAACAGATGGAGAAGATTCAGCTGTTGATAAAACATGCGAAAGTATTTAATTCGTATCTGAAAAAATTTATCGATGCAGATGTCTCTGTAAAAGATGGAAAATTCTACTATATTGACAGAAAGCACGAAAATCTGTTTGATGCGGAACATACAATCGATGCAGATGGGCAATACATGATTCCCGGCATGGTTGATATCCACATGCATATTGAGAGTTCTATGACAACGCCGGGCTCTTTTGGAAACTGTGCAGCGAAAAATGGTGTCACCACAGTGGTTTCCGAACCACATGAGATGGCAAATGTCAAAGGGGTTCGCGGAATCCTTGAGATGATATCTGCGGCAAAAGATGCACCCATTGATATTTTCTACGGGATTCCGAGCAGCGTTCCATCGACCAGTGAAAAACTGGAAACCACCGGCGGTGTGATTGATTTTGAGGCGATGAAGCATCTGCTTGGTGAAAAAGATGTGGTCTGCGTTGGCGAGATTATGAATTATCGGGAAATTATCCGGGAAAATCATCTGGAGATCTCAAAATTTCTGGATTATCTGCGGCAGGAACATCCGGGATATGTGATTGAAGGACATTGTCCGTCTCTGGTGGATCTGGATCTTGCAAAATTCCTGTATCTTGGCATTAACGGAGATCATACAGAACATACCCTGGAAGAGGTAAAACAGCGGATCGAAAATGGAATGTTCTTTGAGATCCAGGATAAGATGTTGAAGCCGGAAGTGTTATCGTATATCTGTGAAAATCATTTATTTGAATATTGTTCTTTTGTGACAGATGATACGATGGCAGATGTTTTATATGAACAGGGGCATCTGAATACTGTAGTACAAAAGGCGATAGAAATGGGCTTTCCAAAGGAACAGGCGATTTACTGCGCGACCTATACACCGTGTCAGAGAATGCATTTTTATGATCGGGGCGTGATTGCTCCGGGAAAACTGGCAGATTTTATCCTTCTGAAGGATCCGGCAAAATTACTGGAGCCTGAAACGGTGTTTAAAAATGGAATTTCCATCTATAAAAAAGAGGACAGACAGGCATTCCCCGTAGAACCGTATGCATTTCCGGAAGATTTTTATCACAGTGTTTCCATTCCGGAAGTAACACTTTCGGATTTTGATGTTAAAGTTCCGGTCGAAGAAGGGGAAGTAACGATCCGTGCGATGGAAGTACATCCGGATCGCACCCAGACCACGGAGAAACTGGTAACCATGCAGGTAAAAGAGCACAAGATCTGCTGGCAGGAAAGCGGATGTCTGCTGGCGATGGTTCTGGAACGCCATGGGAAAAATGGAAATATCGGTTATGGATTTCTGACAGGTTCGTGTCAGAGAGAGGGAACCGTAGCAACTACATTTTTTCATGATCACCACAATCTGTTTGTTGCGGGAAATGATCCGGAGGATATGTTGTTCGCCATACAGAGAATCGGAGAATTGCAGGGCGGTTTTCTTACAGTAAAAGATGGGCAGATTCTCTCGGAACTTGCATTACCTGTCTGTGGAATTCTTTCGGAGGCATCCATTGAAGCAACAGGAAGCGCGCTGAAAGAAGTGCGGGAAAGTCTGATCACTCTGGGATATGAACATCACAATCCGATCATGTCTGTGGGAACGCTTGGACTCCCTGTAAGTCCTGCATTGAAACTGACCGATCATGGATTGATCGACGTAAAAAGAGGAGAAATCGTGCCTCTGGTGTTATCCTGTTCTTGATTTTTTTACAGGATTTGCTATATACTGTTTCATAGTTCATCGGAGGGTGATTTGTTGCATTGCATCTCTGGGATCATTTCAAAAAAACGGATCCCGCATTCATTGGAAGCAAAAGCCGGATAAGATGTCAGGTTGAGATACCTGCCTCTTATCCGGCTTTTTCCATGGAGATCTTCTGGCGGGTATCCTTTCTTCTGATTCCGAGGTGATCCTGGCAGCGGCCGATTATCTGAAAGCATATGCGATCGACTGTATTTTCACGGCGGTGTTTTTCTGTTACATCGGTTTCTACAATGGTATCGGCATGACCAGGTTCGTCATAATTCAGGAAATATATGAAACGTTAAAGAAAATTTTGTACCATTGATTTTTTAAAATTAATATTGTATTATATTAATAACAGGACTCCCCACACCTCTCACGCAAGTGATGTGTCCCATGGGGAGACATTTTGTATTATGGAGGAGTAGTATGGTAAAACCAATTATGAGAGATATCTTTTTCCTGAATCAGCCATCTGAGCCGGCAACTGAGGCGGATCGGAAGACAGGAATGGATCTGCTGGATACTTTGAAGGCACATGAAGAAGAGTGTGTCGGTATGGCGGCGAATATGATCGGGGTACGGAAAAATATCATTGCCGTGCACATGGGATTTATGAATGTTTTGATGTATAATCCGAAGATCATCAAAAAGTCAGGGGCGTATGAGACGGAAGAAGGGTGTCTTTCTCTGGCAGGGGTGAGAAAATGCATGCGGTATCAGGAGATTGAAGTGCAGTATCAGGATGTCAATTTCAAACAGCAGCGACAGACGTATTCCGGCTGGATCGCGCAGATCATACAACATGAAATAGATCATTGCCGCGGAATATTGATATAAATAAAAAGACTAAAATCTGTACCATATACATGGTAAAAGAGTAATTACGTTTCCAGCTATGTGAAAAATCTGATTTTCATATGAGCATTAAAGTGAAATTAACTAATGGATTAAAACGGGTACTTGTGAAAGTATGAAACAGTTACAAAATCAAAATAAATGAATGATAGTAGAAAGGAAAAACAAACATGAAAAAGGAAATGGAATTGCGTTACTCCCTATCGGTGTGTTCCTGGTATTGTATCTGGGGCTTGGAATTTTGTTTGAATATGTGTTAAAGATTCCGATGGGATTTTATAACGTGCCGATCGTCGTAGCGTTTCTGGCGGCGATTTTGGTGGCGTGTGTACAGAATCAGAAAGTAAAATTTTGATAAAAAACTGGAACTGATGGCGCAGGGTGTGGGCGATAAGAATATCATTACGATGTTATTGATCTTTCTGACCGCCGGCTGCTTTGTCGGCGTTGTCGGAAGAAGCAGTGCGGAGAGTGTGGCCTATTTTATGCTGGCGCTGATTCCGGCGCGGTTTTCGGTTGCAGTACTGTTTGTAGTGGCCTGTTTCGTGTCGTGGCAATGGGAACCTCCGTGGGAACGATCACCTTGCTGACACCGATCGCAGTTGCGGTATCTGCAGCATCCGGGTTTGATCTTCCGTTTTGTGTCGGAGCGGTCATGGGTGGTGCAATGTTCGGGGACAATCTTTCCTTTATTTCCGATACAACAATCGCAGCCTGTAATGGACAGGGCTGCGAGATGAAAGATAAATTCCGGGAAAACTTCTGGATCGCATTTCCGGCGGCGGTGATCACACTGGTTCTGATTCTGGTTCTGTCTTTTCAGACAGAGATTCACGGAAGAGTCGATCAGTCGTACCATCTGCTGCAGGTGCTTCCCTATGTGCTGGTTCTGATCGGTGGAATCATCGGTATCAATGTATTTGTCGTACTTCTAACCGGTATTGCCTCCGGCGCGCTGATCATGCTGCTTGGCGGGCATACCACACCGACCGATCTGCTGGCAAATATGGGTTCCGGCGTCTCAGGTATGTTTGAGACCTGTATGGTGGCGATCCTTGTTGCAGCCATGTGTGCGCTGATCCGGGAATATGGCGGATTTGATGCGTTGCTCGGCTGGATCCACCGGATCTTTAAGGGAAAACGTGGCGGGCAGCTGGGTATGGGACTGCTAGTCGGAGCGATGGACATTGCAACTGCCAACAATACTGTTGCAATCGTAATGGCGAATCCGATTGCAAAAGAAATGGCCCAGGAATACCGCGTGACACCGAAGAAAACAGCTTCGTTACTGGATACTTTTTCCTGTATCTTCCAGGGAGTCATCCCTTACGGTGCACAGATGCTGGTAGCCATCTCGGCGGCACATGAACTGGGATACGAGATTTCCGCTTTCCAGATCATGCCACGGCTCTTTTACCCGATGTTTCTTCTTCTGTGTTCCTTAATCGCTATCTTTGGAGTTGAGAAAAAACATAAGTAGCATCTGATATAACTGGCGGAGCATCGGAAAGTGGGCAGCACAAAAAAGTTACGCTTGCAAAATACGAAGAGTGACAACAAACGCATTTCACACATATGGTAAATCAGATAGATAGCTGGGTATCGTCTCACAGATGCGGTGGGACATATCAGGAAGCGGGGAATGCGATATGAGTAACAAAACATATGATCGATTAAAATGGCTCGCTATGTATTTTCTGCCGGCTCTGGGAACGTTGTATTTTGCACTGGCTGGCATCTGGGGACTTCCCTATGGAGAACAGCTGGTGGGAACCATCACGGCAATCGATACGTTTCTCGGTGTGATTCTTGGAATTAGCAAATCAAAATATAACAAATGCAGTCACTAACAACTTCATACTAAAGCGTATCTGAAAACACGGGAACTCTTGCAGGCGAACAGAGCTGGCAGGAGTTCTTTTTATGCTGCGATGTATCTGAAAAGCTGGCAGTCACTGGTTTCTCAGTCAAATCAACGATCTTCATATTCCTTTTCGTGCAGGTTTGTAGTAAAATATAAGAACGATTGTCGATGCAAACTGGTATATTTGCGACTACAGGAAAAGAACAGACAAGGAGTATAAAGAATGATACAGGCAGTAATTTTTGATATGGATGGAACACTGATTGACACAGAAAAAATATTACCGGATCTGCTGGCCACAGGCACTGGCGCATTTTGGTTATACGATGAGTGATGAGCAGGCACTTTCCATGCGTTCGCTGGGACAGCCATATGCGCCGGAGCATCTGAAAGAAATGTTTCAGGATCCCGATCTGGACTATCCGGCGATTCGTGTATATCGGAAACAGCTGATGGAAGGATATCTGGAACGGGATGGAATCCAGATCAAACCTGGAGCTGTAGAACTTCTTGAATATCTGAAAGAAAAGAAGATCCAGCGTGCGATCGCTACGGCAACTGATACGGAACGCGCGGCACGATATCTGAAACAGATCGGACTGTACGAGTACTTTGACCGGATCATCTGTGCAAATATGGTCAAGTGTGGAAAACCGTCACCGGATATTTATATCTATGCCTGCCAACAGCTGGGACTGGATCCGTCTGCATGCATGGCGGTAGAGGATTCACCGAACGGAGTGACCAGTGCGTACCGTGCAGGCTGTCAGGTTGTCATGGTGCCGGATCAGACAAAACCGGACGCGGAACTTCAGAACATGTTAACCGCATGTGTGGATTCGCTGGATCAGATGAAAGCACTGTTTCAATAAAGGCAATAACACACTAATGTAAATGTAATACAGAAAATACGAGAGATCTGCAGGGGATGGGCACTGTCGTATGTGAAAAAATATAAAAATATGGAGAAGAGCTATGGCAGAAAAAATGGAAAAGGATGCAGCAGAACTTCCCGGTATCAGCAGAGAAGCAGAAGAACACCAGCTGGCATATGTGATCGGGGTTGCCCAGGAGCATCTGGTACAGGCGCGTAAAGCCATCCGGGAGGCAAATGAAGATCTTGCCGATCTGATGGAAGTTTACGATGCAAAAGATAAAGAAGGTCTGACACTCTGGAACAATGCTACGGCGCGTCTGAAAGAATATAAACAGAATATGGTGCGCCTGGAAAAAGCCAGAAAGAAACCGTATTTTGGCAGAATTGATTTTCTTGCAGAAGAAAAACAACAAAAAGAAGCGTATTATATCGGTCGTGTTGGAATCTCCGGGGATGATGCGCAGCCGTTAGTATTGGACTGGCGCGCACCGATTGCTTCTGTTTATTATGAAAGCGGTCTTGGTCCCTGTTCGTATACCGTTCTTTCCGAGGGGACGCATACGATCGATCTGGAAAGGAAACGGACGTATGAGATTGAAAATGACCGGTTGAAAGACTACTTTGACTCGGATGTGGTAGCCAATGATGAACTTCTGACCAAATACCTTGCCAAAAGCAAAAAAAACGTACTTGGAGAGATCATTGCAACCATTCAGAAAGAACAGAATCTGCTGATCCGTCGCTCCCCCAGGACTAATCTGATTGTCCAGGGTGTGGCGGGTTCCGGAAAGACTACAGTGGCGATGCACCGGATTTCCTATATTCTTTATAATTACAAAGAGGATTTCCGCCCGGAAGATTTTTATATTATCGGGAGCAATAAAATTTTGCTGAATTATATCACCGGTGTTCTGCCGGAGCTGGATGTATACGGGATTCGTCAGATGACGATGGAAGAGCTGTTTATCCGCCTTCTGTATGAGGAATGGGATGGAAAAATATACAGCGTTCATCCGGTATCTCAGGAAGCTTGGCAGGAACAGAAAGGAAGTACTGCCTGGTTCGAAAAACTGGAAGCGTACTGTCAGGCATACGAAAATCAGGAGATTCCACAGGAGGCGATCGTGATGGAAAAAACGGGTGTGCGTCTGATGCGTCCTGCGATGATCCGGGAGTATCTGCGTGACAATCCGCTCCTTTCGATGGAAAGCAAGATCCTGATGTTGAATAAAATGCTGTATGCCCACTATGAAAATGTGATCACGGGAAAAGTGATCTCTTTCACAGAAAAAGAGCGGAAAATACTGGACAAAAAATACAGCACTTACTTTGGCAACGGAAAATGGAATGGTTCCGTGCGAACTTTTTATCAGGATTTTCTCTGTGCACAGCAGCAAGAGGGAATTCCTATCGAAATACCAGATACATCGTTTGATGTGTACGACCTTGCGGCGATGGCATATATCTATAAACGGATCAAGGAAACCGATCCGGTAAGGGAAGCAAGCCATGTGGTCATCGATGAAGCACAGGACTTTGGTATGATGGTATATCGCTGCCTGCACTACTGTATGCGGGGATGCACCTATACTGTTATGGGAGATACTTCTCAGAATATCCATTTTGGACAGGGGTTAAATGACTGGGAAGAACTTCGCAGACTGATCCTGCGGGGAACATACGATGCATTCGGACTGCTTCGAAAAAGCTATCGAAACACGGTGGAAATCTCAGAATTTGCCACGGAGATCCTTCGGCATGGAGATTTTCCGATATATCCGGTGGAACCGATCATTCGCCACGGAAAGCAGGTGAAGGTGCAAGCCAGTGCAGATACAGTTGCTATGAAAGATGCAGCAACAAACCAGATTCAGGAATGGCAAAAAAACGGATATGAAACGATCGCTGTAATCTGCCGCGATGAGACGGAAGCCAAAGAGGTGTCGGATCTGTTACAGGATACTCCGAATCTGATGAGTTACACACCGGAACGCAGTCAGTTCGGAGAGGGAATCATGGTTCTCCCGGTGGTGTATACCAAGGGGCTGGAATTTGACGCGGTACTTCTGTGGAATCCGACAAAAGAACAATATCCACAGGATAACGGGCATATCAAACTGTTGTATGTTGCCGCTACCCGTGCGCTCCATGAACTGACCGTACTGTATCAGGATTCTCTTACGGACATTATAGGAACCGAAGTGCCGAAAGAAAAACATATGCAGGAATTTCAGACCGAAAGTCTGCAAAAAGCGAAAGAATACGCAAAACCGGTACACACACAGAAAGAGATCGAACAGCAGCGTAGAGAAGAGGGCGACAGGGAACGGCAGGCAAGAGGTTATCTGGGTCCTCGAAAGATCCAGTTGAAAAAGGAACAGGAAATTGCCGGAACAGAGACACCGGTGCTAATTCAAAAACCGTTTGAAGTACATCAGGCACTGATTCCCAAAAACAGAAATCTGTTAAAGAAATCAACGGATAAGAAATTAAAATCTTCCGCCATCGACGGACTGGTGAATCCATCCCCGTATACGTATGGAACCTTCCCACCGGAGAGTCATCTTCAGGTCAAAGGACATTCCAGAGGGAATTTTTCTGTAAAATGGGTGAAAAAGACAAAGCAGTATCTGGAGATCGCCAGTGCAGCCGGACTTCTTCGGCTGACACCGATCACACCGTCGACGATCCGTATCAGCTTTGTTAAAGGTGTCACCGGCACGATCCAGGATACGAACTGGAAAGCACAGGCAGATACCGCAGTAACATGGGGCGCAAAAGAGTCCCGTTCTGAAGTACAGCTTCTGACTGATCGTATCCTGATTCGGGTGGAAAAAGCAAATGGTGCTGTGCAGTTTTTAAGCAGAGACAGTAAAAAACTGCTTACGGAAAATCCTTCGGAACCTCGATTGCTTCTGGACAGTCAGACCTGGAACTTTTTTGCCTTGGATAAAAATGAGCGCCTGAAATCCAAAGGTGTTCTTGCAGATGATTTTATGGATCTGAGCACGAAAGCACGGTATATCTCTTTTGGACAGAAAAAACTTCGGATGCCACTGGTACTGTCCAATAAGGGATATGCCATCGGTGTTGCGGCGGGAAGTACCGTATTATTCTGTAACGTGAGAACCTATGGACAATATATTTATACCCAGGGAACCGGTCAAATCGATTATTATTTCATTTACGATGAAAATCAGGAGAGAAACATCGAGCAATACCGCAATCTTCCGGTGTAATTTCTTTCCCAGCCGTTTTGAATTCATGTACGGAAAACTAATTCTCTGAAACTGTCAGATTTATCTTTTATCAGATCAGAGTCTATAGTATAATAACCATAAATGGCCATATTTCTCAAAACACAATTGAGAAATATGCATAATAACTGATTTTTATAAAAGATGAAGTACAATGGAGGTTATGAACATGAGAATCTATGTAGATGTGAATGCTGTACGTAACGGAAACGGAACCGAACAAACTCCTTTTCGAAAAATCAATGATGCTGCAAAGATCGCACAACCGGGTGATGAGGTTTTAGTGTTCCCGGGAACTTACCGTGAATATGTAGATCCAATCTATGCCGGACGTGAAGATGCCCGGATCACCTATCGCAGTGTAAAGCCACTGGGTGCTGTGATTACCGGTGCGGAGGAGATTAAAACCTGGACACCGTATCAGGACAACACCTGGGTATGTCGTGTGGCAAATAGTGTGTTCGGTTCTTATAACCCATATACGACTGCAGTATATGGTGACTGGTATTTTGCAAAGGCAGACAAACATACCGGCTGCGTATATCTGAACGGTCGCGCTATGTATGAGGCAGTAACTTTGGATGAGTGTCTTCGCGGAGAAGTGTATCCATGCAGCTGGGTTCCGGAAGAATCTGTCTACAAATGGTATGCCGAACAGGATTCCAAGACGGATGAAACAATCATTTACGCCAATTTCCAGGGAAAAGATCCGAACGCGGAAAATGTGGAAATCAATGTGCGTCGTGAATGCTTTTTCCCTTCCAAAACAGGAGTAAGTTATATTACTGTCAGCGGCTTTACCATCTGCAAAGCCGCAACCACCTGGCACCGCCGGCAGCATTTCAGGACGGTATGATCGGTCCACACTGGAGCAAGGGATGGATCATCGAGGACTGCGATATCTCCAACAGCAAATGCGCAGGTATCTCCGTAGGTAAATATCTGGATCCGGATAACGATCATTATTTTACATATAAGTATGTCAAGAGTCCGACACAGATGGAACGTGATGCCGTATGCCGCGGACAGTATCATGGCTGGCTGAAAGAAAAGGTAGGAAGTCATATTATCCGCAGAAATAATATTCATCACTGTGAACAGGGCGGTATCATCGGTCGTATGGGCGGTGTGTTCAGTGTGATCGAAGACAACCATATTCATCACATCAACAACATGATGGAACAGGGCGGTGCAGAGATTGCAGGTATCAAGATGCATGCAGCGATTGATGTTCTGTATCAGCGTAATCATATTCATCACTGTACCATGGGTATCTGGTGTGACTGGGAAGCACAGGGAACACGGATCACGCAGAATCTGCTTCATGACAACCAGTGTCCGTCCTTTGCAAAAAATCTGAAGGGCGGTATGATGTCTCAGGATCTGTTTGTGGAAGTGGGACATGGACCGACACTGATCGACAACAATATTCTTCTGTCTGATGCTGCCCTTCGTTTCGCAACACAGGGTGTAGCAATGGTACATAACCTGATCTGTGGTTCTCTGACCTGTGTTGGTGAAGGAACCGGCTGGAGATATACACCGTATCATATTCCGCACCGTACAGAGGTGATGGGATTCATGACAATTCTTCACGGGGATGACCGTTTCTATAACAATATTTTTGTACAGAAATGGCCGAAAGAAGATGTGATTACCCCTCACGATTCCGATGATGGATATGACACGGAAAACCGTCTGGCTGGTACCTGGACATTCGACGAGTATCCGACATATGAGGAATGGATCTCACAGTTTGACTTTACAAAACCGGTGGATATGGTAAAACTGGAACCGGTACACTTTGGTCATCTGCCGGTATGGAGCGAGGGCAATGTGTATCTCGGAGGAGCAAAAGCATGGAAAAAGGAAAGAAATGGTCTGACCGCAGCAGAGAACAGGGAGGATGTGAAGGTGGAACTGGTGGAAAAAGAAGACGGATATCATCTGGAAACCAATATCTATGAGTTCCTGAAGGGCTTTACCGGAAGAATGATCAACACTGAAGTGCTTGGAAATGCCTTCGAACCGGAACAGCCGTTCGAAAATGCAGATGGAACACCGATCCGGTTTGACGAAGATTATTTCGGAAATCACCGCGGTGTGGCAACTGTGCCCGGACCATTTGCCGAAGCAGAAGATGCTGAAAAAATGCTTTATGTAAAATAGCAAATATTTCTACGATTAAGAACTGTACGGAATCCTGGAAAATATTTTTCCGGGATTTCTGTACTTTTTTATTTTGTATCGTATTACTATTGACATTTCATACCGTATAGGTTATCATATGAATATCACATACGGTATTGATAAAAACATGAAAGGAAAGTAAAAAAATGGATTATATCATTATGGAAAACGGAGAAAAAATTCTTTTGGAAACTCAGCAGAAAGTGACGATTCAGCGAACCGTCGACATTTACAAACAGTACCGCAAAGAACTGGGACTGACGCAGAGTGAGCTTGGAAAACGTGCCGGTATCTCTCAGCCGAACATCACCCGTTTTGAGAGCGGAAATTACAACCCCAGTCTGGAATTCCTGGTAAAGATTGCCGGAGCTATGGGTAAAAAAGTGAAAGTTACTCTGGAAGATTAATCAGGGGGCAGTAGCAATGGTAGAAGATATTTTGAAGAAAGACGGACTGTCTTTTGCCCTGCTGCGAAAGTTGTCCTTTCGAACCAGACTGGAAGAGAATCTGGACCAGCCGATCAGCGGTCTGGATGAAGAGACTCTTACAGAAGAGCTGAAAAATATCGTCGTCTGGTATGACTCCAGTGACATTTTAGCCGGACTTCCGATTGATTACCGCATCAAAAGTTTTCAGGCGATCCTGCGAAAATATCAACGGGCATCCGGGGAAAGCCGGGTAGAGCGGGTATTTAACGATATCCTCGGTTTTCGGACATTATGTGATAATTACGAGGAAATTTTACGTCTGAGAGAAGCAAAGAATATTTCCGTTGCAGACATGTCCAACGGGAAAACACACGATGACGGATACCGCGGTGTGTATATCTATTATCAGTATGGCCACCGACATTACCCGATCGAGATTCAATATAATACCTACTATGACCGTCAGATGAACAACTGGCTGCATAAATATGTATGGAGTAAACATCATCCGGCAAATGTGGGAATCACTCTGCGAAGAGAGTACGAGAGAGGAAGAATCCGAACAGAATGTGAATGTGAGGAGGTGCTTCGGGATGTGTTATCTGATTGCAAAAAATAATCAGGGTGGGAGCAGTCTGGCAATCCAAATGATGCATGGAAAAGAACTGGCAAAATTAAAGCAGAAACTTCTCTCGGATCTTTCCGGTGAAGAAATACAGCTGCTTACTGTCAGCCGTCCATCTGCATATACGGAGTATGAACCGTTTTGCTTTATGGATACGCCGGATCATTTTGCACAAGAAGTGAAAAACAGTTTTTCCTGATATATATACCCACAAAGGTATTGTTTGAAAAAGCTTCTGTTTTTGAAGCGATTTCGTGTTATAATGCATTTATGCGTGAAATCATTTCAAAAATATTTCTAAGAAATCTATGAATTACAAATGGTGTGTTTCAGGCGCAGTGCACACCGGACAGGGAGAAAGAAATATGGACTATATAGCAAGAGAAGATGCACTGGCATTATTAAAAAGATACAATCAGGATCCGTTTCATCTGCAGCATGCATTTACCGTGGAAGCTGTAATGAAATGGTATGCTAACGAACTTGGATATGCTGAAGACGCAGAATACTGGGGTATCGTAGGACTTCTGCATGATATTGATTTTGAACAGTATCCGGAAGAGCACTGCCTGAAAGCACCGGAACTTTTAAGAGAGGGAGGCGTTGGTGAAGATATCATCCACAGTGTAGTCTCCCATGGATATGGTATCACGATCGGATGTGGTGTTACTCTTGATGTAGCACCGGAACATGAGATGGAAAAAGTACTGTTTGCAGCCGATGAACTGACCGGACTGATCTGGGCGGCAGCGCTGATGCGTCCTTCCAAAAGTACAAAAGACATGGAACTGAAATCCTTAAAGAAAAAATACAAAAGCAAAGGATTCGCTGCAGGATGCTCCAGAGAAGTCATCCAGCGCGGAGCCGATCAGCTCGGCTGGGAACTGGAAAAACTGCTGACGATGACAATGGAAGCAATGAAAGCAACCGAAGATACGATTAATGCGGAGTGTGAATCTCTGTAAAACAAATCGAGATACTTAATCCGAAAGTGAATCGGCTATTTGACAACTGGTTTACTTTCGGATATTTTTATACTTCCTGTGACCGCGGCTTCCTTAAGAATTCGTGAATTCTTGTGGGTTATACTTGCGAAAAACAGCGTATACTGATATAGTACAAAAAACAACAGTTCCAAAGAGGAGAGCAGACAATATGAAAAAAGGAAAAATCAAAGCGCTTCTAGTGCTGCTGGTGATCGTTCTTGCGGGGATTTATTATTATGTAACAATCCCGGCGATCAACATTCATTCTACGGGAATCTGGATTTTTATCCTGTTTGTACTCGTATTGATTCTGGCAGCTTATGCAGCTAAAAAGAAGTTTACCAGCATCCGTGAGGTGAAAAGCAGCAAGTTTCTGAAAATCGGAGGCATCGTACTGATGGCTGTACTGCTTGTATTTGCAGCAGGAAGCATCTTATCTTCCCCCATCGTAAACGCAAAACAGTATCGAAATCTGCTGACCATCGAGGAACGCGACTTTTCGGAAGATATCCAGCCGGTGAATTTCAGTCAGATTCCGTTGCTTGACAAAGACAGCGCGATGATTCTTGGAAACCGAAAAATGGGAAGTATGGTAGATATGGTTTCTCAGTTTGAGGTCAGCGATCTGTATTCGCAGATCAATTATCAGGAAAAACCGGTTCGCGTGACTCCACTGGTCTACGCAAGCCCAATCAAATGGCTGACCAACCAGTCGCAGGGAATCCCGGCGTATATTATGATCGATATGACGACACAGGATACCTCGCTGGTAAAACTGGACAAACCGATCCGTTATTCCGAGGCAGAATATCTGAACCGGAATATTTATCGCCATCTGCGTTTTCATTATCCAACCTATATCTTCGATCAGTTAAGTTTCGAGATTGACGATAATGGCACTCCTTACTGGGTCTGCCCGGTGCGGAAGTATACAATTGGACTTTTTGGTGGTGCAACAATCGGCAGAGTTGTCCTGTGTAATGCCCAGACAGGAGAGTGCCAGGATTACACGTTAAAAGACTGTCCGGAATGGGTAGATCGTGCCAATCCGGCAGATCTTCTGATTCAGCAGTATAATTACTATGGAACACTGGTGCACGGTTATATCAACAGCATCTTCGGACAGAAAGGCTGTCTGAAATCTACAGACGGATATAATTACATGGCGATGGAGGACGATGTATGGGTATACACCGGTGTAACTTCTGTCAGCGGAGATCAGTCCAACGTAGGATTTGTTCTGATCAATCAACGTACCAGAGAGACACGATATTATAAGGTAAACGGAGCAGAAGAGTATTCGGCGATGGGATCCGCGGAAGGGCAGGTTCAGAACCTTGGGTACAAGGCAACTTTCCCGATCCTTCTGAATATTTCCAATGAACCAACATACTTTATGGCATTGAAAGACGGTGCCGGACTGGTAAAAAAATACGCGATGGTAAATATCCAGAAATACCAGAATGTTGCCATCGGAGATACCGTATCCGCCTGCCAGGACGCTTATGTGAAACTCCTGAATACCAGTGGAATTACTGCTGGAAATGAGAGCGATTTCAAAACTGTCACCGGAACGATCCAGCGGATCGCGCAGAGCGTTATCGACGGCAATTCCCATTTCTACCTGGTATTAAACGGACATTCCGAGATCTTCGATGTCCCAGTTCAGGATTATCTGCAGGTCGTAACATTGCAGGAGGGAGACACGGTTACCGTAGAATACCTGGAAGGAACTCCGGTTTGTACGGTATTGAACCTGGAGTAGAAAATTTTCACTTGGCAGCAAAAGAGTTTCATGATATAATAAGAAAAATCAACTGATAAACAAAATACAGATGAGATATGTAAGTCCAAGGGCGGACATCCGAGAGGGTGTCTGCCTTTTTTCGATATACAGGAAATTATCTTCCTTCATATCAAGATCGCGAAGCCTATGTTATCTTATTGCCGGCATAATATTCCTCTATATGCCATAAACTGATATATCCTGTACAGGAATCAGAGCACCTGGAAAACGTACAGAATCTTTTAAACGCTCAGCAACTATGAAGATACGAAATATTTATGAGATTTACATATCTACACCACAGAAGGGAGAACAAACATATGGAAAAGTTCAGTCAACTGGTAACCTGGATGGATGGAAAAGTCTGGGGCTGGGGGATGATTCTGTTACTTCTCGGAACTCATCTTTTCATGACCGTCCGAACCGGGTTTATCCAGAGAAAAACAATCACAAAAGGAATCAAGCTTTCCGTATCCAAAGAACCGGATGCAGACGGTGAAGTCAGTCAGTTCGGAGCACTTGCCACTGCGCTGGCATCTACGATCGGAACCGGAAATATTATCGGTGTGGGAACTGCCGTTGCCTTAGGTGGTCCTGGTGCCGTTTTATGGTGCTGGCTTACCGGTGTGTTCGGTATCGCGACGAAATACAGTGAATCACTGATTGCAGTAAAATATCGTGTCAAAACCGAAGATGGACGAATGCAGGGTGGTGCCATGTACGCACTGGAACGCGGTTTGCATATGCGGTGGCTGGGGCTGATCTTTGCTGTATTTGCCGGGTTTGCTTCTTTCGGTATCGGATGTGCCACGCAGGTTAACGCCATCGCTACTGTCTGCAATGAGAATCTACATATCAATAAAGCAGTTGTCGGAATCATCATTGGCGTTCTGACAGCAGTTGTCATCTTTGGTGGAATCAAAAGCATCGCAAGGGTCTGTGAACGACTGGTTCCGTTTATGGCACTTTTCTATGTGCTTGGCTGTATCGTGATTCTTGGAATTAATTATGACTATATCATTCCTGCAATCACAACTATCTGTCGCCTGGCATTCCAACCGGGAGCAGCAGCCGGCGGTCTGGTAGGAAGCGGTATCATGCTGGCGATGCGTTACGGAGTTGCCCGTGGACTGTTTTCCAATGAATCCGGTATGGGTTCTGCACCGATTGCCGCCGCAGCAGCACAGACACGAAACCCTGTACGCCAGGCACTGGTATCCTCCACCGGAACTTTCTGGGATACTGTAGTCGTATGTCTGATGACCGGTCTGGTACTGGTTTCTACGATTATGAAAAACCCGGCTATCAATGCCAATGAGATCACCGATGGCGGTGTACTGACCTCCCTTGCCTTCGATCAGATTCCGGTCATCGGGCCTTTGATCCTTGTCGTTGGAATTATTTCCTTCGCCTTCTCTACGATCCTTGGATGGGCATATTATGGGGAACGCTGTGTGGAATACTTTGCAGGGAAAAAGGGACTGATTCCTTATCGTGTGTTATATATCGCCGTAGCTGTGATCGCCCCGGTAGTAGCCCTTGATGTAGTATGGGACATCGCCGATATCCTGAACGCCCTGATGGCAATCCCGAACCTGATCGCCGTACTGCTCCTTTCTCCAGTTATTGTGAAAGAAACGAAAAGATACCTGGATGACCTGGACGCGAAAGATGATACGAAGATTCCGGTGATTAAAAAATAGCAAAAGATGATGATGAGTAAATAAGCGAGCATATACCGATTATTTTGTCGTGGTGTATGCTCACTTTTTTGCTTGTATGATAGAGATTATCGCTTAACTGTAAAATAATAATATTAGTCTGTAAAACAGTGCCGGGGCATCAACTTGTTATTTGGCCTGTTAGATGGTAAAATCAAAGTACATTGGGCAGAGTATCTTCCGTTCCTGTAGTATAGCTTCGGAAAGGAGCATGAAAAAATAGCAATAGTGTTGAAGCTCCTGTTGGCAGACGGTTTAAATTCTTACTGGAAAGTAAGTTTGCGGAATTAGTTCACAGAACTGCCTGAGAGCCATATACTTGATATGTTAGAAGATATCTACAAATAAAGTCCAATGAATTCCCATTGATGAAACATCTCAAAAGAGCTATACTATAATAGAACACGCTGCTAAAACTTCCTTAAGTGAAGGCAACAATAGTTTTTTACAATTTTTTTATAATGGAGAACAAAATGAAAACTACAAATCAACAACCGGCAACTGTACGAACATCCCCAAGATGGAAGCAGCCACTGATATCGACAGGCTGCGTACTTTTCGCATCGTTACTGATGTCTGTCAACATCAAATCTTTCGTCCGGGCGGGAAATCTGATTCCGGGAGGATTTACCGGTTTATCACTTTTGTTACAGCGTACGGCGGAAACATTTTTCGGAATTTCATTGCCATATTCGGTGATCAATATTGCATTGAATGCGATACCGGCGATCATCGGTTTTCGGATGATCGGGAAAAGTTTACTTCATATACGGTACTGATGATCGTACTGAACTCTTTTCTGGTCGATCTGATCCCGGTAACGCCGATTACATATGATCCGCTTCTGGTGTCTGTATTTGGCGGGATTCTGAACGGAACAGCAATCTCGATTGCTTTGTTCGGAAAAGCTTCCAGCGGTGGAACGGATTTTATTGCGGTTTATCTTTCCTCCAGATTGCATAAACCGTCCTGGAATTTTGTTTTTGGTATCAATGTGGTGATACTTACGACCGCAGGTTTTCTGTTTGGATTTGAAGCTGCGATGTATTCCATCATTTTCCAGTTCGTTTCCACACAGACGATCAACACACTTCACAGAAAAGATCAAAAAGCAACCATGTTCATCGTCACCCGTCACGGAGCAATGCTGGAGCAGAAGATTATGGAATGTACCAGGCATGGAATCACACATCTTGCCGTTCAGGGCTGCTATCTGAAAGAGGACAAAGACATGCTGTACACAGTACTGGGAGAAGATGAGGTGAAAGAAGTGACTGCACTGGTTCACAGCCTGGATCCGGAAGCATTTATCAACATTGTCAAATCCGAGGGAATCGCTGGAAGATTCTATGAGGAACCGTTAGAATAAAACGAGATAAAATGATCCCCCAATTTCAGAATTTTCAAACTTGAAATTGGGGGATTGATTCATATAAAAAATTACTTACTCAGTCGAATTACATTCCAGCTGTGTTTCCCAAAGACGGTCTGTAATTTGCCATTTTCCAGTTTGGTAGCAGAAGAGAGTGTCGGAGCTACTGTGTTCGGAGTGGCTTCTGTATTAACCGCTTTCAGATCATCGTTGGTCAGAACGATATGTTCAGCTACTTTGTAACCTTCAAACTGTCTCAGGTCACAGCTAACTTCCATATCTTCTTCCAGGCTCTTATTCACAGCAAAGATTGTCAGAGTATCTTCTTCCTCGTTCCAGATGCATACAGAATCCAGATACGGAGCTTCTCCGTAAGTTTTGCTTTCATATACCGGGGTGTGTACCTGGGTGTTCAAAACAGTACCTCTTCCGTATACACTTGCGTGGAAATACGGATAGAAAATAGTCTGTCTCCATGCATCGGTGTCAGAAGTCATGATCGGTGCGATAACATTGACCAGCTGTGCCAGGCAGGCAATTTTTACACGATCTGCATGGCGAAGAAGTGTGATCAGCATACTTCCGACTAACAGGGCATCTTCAAAATTGTAGATATCTTCCAGCTGATGGGGTGCCTGGATCCATTTTTCCAGTTTTTCATCTGCTTCGTTGCTGTGATACCAGACATTCCACTCATCGAAGGACAGGTTAATATTCTTTTTGCCGTGTTTCTTTGCTTTGACAGCATCGCAGATACTTACGACACCTGAGATAAAATCATCCATTCCTTTGGAACTTGCCAGGAAATCAGGTGTATCATCATCACGGTTTCCGTAGTACTGATGCAGGGACATATAATCAACCTCATCATAAGCCTCATCCAGAACGGTGTATTCCCAGGAACCGAAGGTTGGCATATCCAGATTGGAGCTTCCGCAGGCTACGGTCTCGATCGTAGGATCCATGAATTTCATCAGACGGGAAGTCTCAGCTGCGATTCTTCCGTATTCTGTAGCCGTTTTATGGCCCATCTGCCACGGACCATCCATTTCATTTCCCAGACACCATACTTTGATATCGTGCGGATCTTTGTAACCGTGTTCTTTTCGCAGATCACTGTAGTAAGTGCCGCCTTTGAAGTTACAGTATTCCAGAAGATTCTTGGCATCTTCCGGTCCGCGGGTTCCCAAATTGACAGCCATCATGATATCACTTCCTGCTTTTTTTGACCAGTCGGCGAATTCATTTAATCCGAACTGATTGGTTTCGATCACACCCCAGGCAAGCTCCGGTCTGGATGGCCGTTTGTCTTTTGGTCCTACGCTGTCTTCCCAGCGGAAACCGGATACAAAGTTACCGCCCGGATAACGAACGATCGGAACCTGCAGTTCTTTGACCAGATCCAGGGTATCTTTCCGAAATCCCTGTGCATCGGAGTTCGGGTTGCCTTCCTGATAGATTCCTTCGTACACGGCTCTTCCCAGATGTTCAATAAAAGAACCGAAGATCCTTTTGTCTACCGCGCCGGTGAGGAAATATTTGTCTACAATAATTTCAGCTTTTTTCATTGTAAAAACCTCCTGTGGTTATATAATGTGCTCTCGACATGTATTGTCTGTACTGTCTATGATTGTAACAGAACATTGGAAGAATACCAGATGTTTTTGTCCGAAGTAATTGACTTTTTTTCCGGTGTCAGGTATGCTTTTTGTAGAAAATACGAGAGGGTGATGAAGTAATGATTTCAGATATTTCCATACAGTTTTGCGAATACAACCGCTCCAACCCAGATGCTGACCGGATCTACCGTCCACAGGGGAGCGGCGATTATTTGTTTTTATTGCTGAAAACTCCGATGAAAGTTTATCAGGAGAATGGTATACTGATTACCGGAGAAAATGCCTGCATCCTGTACACACCAGGACATATGCAGCACTATCAGGCAGTACAGAAGTTCCGGAACAGTTATCTTCATTTTGTTGCACAGGAGAATCCGGCAGAATATTTTCAGCTTCCGCAAAACCAGATATTTTATCCGCAAAATCCGGAAGAAATAGAAGAAATCATCCGCAAGCTGCAGCAGGAATACATCACCCGCGGTTCTCATACGGAAGCAATGCAGAGTGCACTGATCTGCCAGCTTCTGGTCACGGCAGCCCGTGGACTTGAAAAAGGGCAGCGACATAACCCGGAAGAAGAAGGGTTGTACCGGGATTTTCAGGCACTTCGCATGGAGATGCTCCGCCATTATGAAAAACACTGGACAACCGAACAACTCTGCAATCAGATAAACCTGGAAAAAAGTCAGTTCTACGCTTATTACCGGCAGTTTTTTCACAGTACCCCACACAACGACCTGCTACAGGTCCGTCTTGACAAAGCCAAAAATCTACTGACAAATGAAGCGCTGCCGATCCAACAAGTGGCTCTTTCCTGCGGATTTCGAAACATGTCTCATTTCAGCCGATATTTTAAACAGCAGTGCGGTTGTTCGCCAAAAGACTGGATCTCCAGCGTTTCTCCTCAATGAAATATCACTGTTTACCGATAACAATAATTGAGAGACCAGTGGATCATTTTATAAGGCAAAGTCACACAAACCGCACAATATATGGTACAATGTAAAAAAGGAATTCTGTATATCATTCTATTTGCTATAATCAGAAGAAAGGAGACTACGCTTATGAAAAGCAAATGGCTTTTTGCTTCACTGCTCCTCACAGCAGCATTGACCATGACATCCTGTTCTTTCAAGCTTCCGGTCGAATTACCCTTCAAGATTCCATTCATTACTGCAGATAGAAACATCAAACAAAACGACGAGGATCCATCTGACCCGAAAAAAACACTGATCCGATCATAACGGACGAACCTGAAGTTCCTGAAAATATCGACACCACAGAAAACACTCCATCAGGTAATGATCATGGATCCCATACACCTGATGAAGCAGATCCTTCTCCGTCACAACCAAACGAAGACCCTGTTGATGCGCCGTCCGGTCAGGAGAATTCTGTGAACATACCGGTTCTCATGGGAGGTGCTCTTCCTTATACCGGTATGATTTCTATAATAAATGAAAATTATGAAGACGGGACTCACCGATATGACGATATGTTAGAAGACGGGATGTCTTGCATCGTTGACTATTGCTATGTCAACCCGGAAGATCTTCCAGACACTCCGGAGGCATACGCAACCCTTGCAGCAGAAAAACTGACCGACGGTGGCATATATAACATTCTTTCCGTTTACCAGGACGATGGTTATACTGAGAGTCTTTCCTATCCGGTGTATATTGTTTCCTTTACCAGCGGAAACAACGAGGATACCAATTTCTGGCTGGCATTTATGGTTATACGGGATGGATATACGTACCTGTATGCTCCCAGCGTATCCTGCAATGCGGATTATACCGCGGAAGAGCTCGAACAAGATCTTTTCCCACGTCTGTTTTTTTCCGATTCGATGGACAACTGATGCTATGAAAAAGCACCTGACTGTTATATGTTACTGTTATGTACCGTGGCAATACTTTTCTTCGAGAGCAGATGGCTTTTCCCACACAAATATGTTACACTTAACCCTGTAGTAATATTAACTGGGAGGTAGAAAAACTATGACTGAGCAGGAGAGAATGAAACAGGGGTATGTATGGCAGGATGATGATGAAAATATGAGTCTGCAGGCTCACACAAAAGCACTGGTAAGAGAATTCAACAGTATGCCACCGAAAGATATGGAAGGAAGAGAAGCACTTCTTCACGATATTTTCGGAAAAGTAGGAAAAAATGTATGGATCACTCCACCGCTTACAGCAGCTGTTGGAAAATATGTATCCATCGGAGATGGCACCTATTCTAATATGAATCTGACACTGATCGATGACTGGAAGATCACCATCGGAAAAAATGTGTTGATCGGACCGAATGTAACCTTGTGTACCACCGGACATCCCATTGATCCGGAACACCGGGGAGACGGAATGTATTCATTCCCAATCACCATTGGTGATAATGTATGGCTGGGAGCCAATGTTGTCGTTCTTCCGGATGTAACTATCGGAGAAAATTCCGTGATCGGTGCCGGTTCTATCGTAGCAAAAGACATTCCGGCAAACTGTATTGCTTTTGGAAGTCCATGCAAGGTATATCGTGAGATCAATGAGCACGATAAAGAATACTATTTTAAAAACCATCGGTTTGATGAGCAGCCATAACGAGATAAAATATGCTTCGCGAATTTATACGATTGGTATAAATTCTGTGCATCGCGAGGTGTGTTACCGGGAATGGAGTGAACAGTAACACTTTGGCTTGCTGCCCGTGTAAATAACAGGAAAGCCTTGACAAACACTGTCTTTGCAGTTAAAATATTTTATGTTTTATAAAGTATACGACCTGGAAGGGGAAGAGTAAAAGCGGTATCGTTCTTTCAGAGAGCTGTCGGTTGGTGCGAGTCAGCAGAAGAGAGCTTTGAACTGGCCCCGGAGTCCTTTTTCCGAAACATTTTCATAATTTATAGAAGATGCAAGTAAGAAAAAGCGGGAGTTCCCGTTACAGAATCCATAAGTGCATGAGGCTTATGCTTCATGAAGTAGAGTGGTACCACGGAAATAAAGTCCTTTCGTCTCTAGTTGAAAAACAGAAACAAAAGGACTTTTTATATTTCAAGCAATACCTAGGAGGAAGAAACCATGACAGTACCTTATAATCATAGGGCAGTAGAAAAAAAATGGCATGATATCTGGGAAGAACACCCGGTGAATGTGGATGATGGCAAAAAGCCAAAATATTATTGTCTGGACATGTTTCCATATCCGTCAGGAAATGGTCTTCATGTCGGACACTGGAGAGGATATGTAATTTCTGATGTATGGAGCCGCTACAAATTATTGAACGGTTACTATATCATTCACCCGATGGGATGGGATGCTTTCGGTCTGCCGGCTGAGAACTATGCGATCAAAATGGGTGTACATCCTGCAAAATCAACCGCAGACAACGTAGCAAACATCAAACGTCAGATCAACGAGATCGCAGCTCTGTATGACTGGGATCGCGAAGTAAACACCACAGATCCTGAGTTCTACAAATGGACCCAGTGGATCTTTGTAAAGATGTTTAAAGAAGGTCTGGCTTACGAAAAAGAATTCCCGATCAACTGGTGTCCATCCTGTAAAACAGGTCTGGCAAATGAAGAAGTTGTCAACGGAAAATGTGAACGTTGTGGTTCTGAAGTAACTAAGAAAAATCTGCGTCAGTGGATGCTGCGTATCACAAAATATGCAGACCGTCTGTTGAATGATCTGGACAAACTGGACTGGCCGGAAAAAGTTAAAAAGATGCAGAGTGACTGGATCGGTAAATCCTATGGTGCAGAAGTTGAATTCCCGGTTGAAGGAAAAGACGAGAAGATCACTGTATACACCACCCGCCCGGATACCCTTCACGGTGCAACCTTCATGGTACTGGCTCCTGAGCATGCCATGGCAAAAGAACTGGCCACCGATGAAACAAGAGAAGCTGTGGAGCAATATATCTACGATGCATCCATGAAGTCTAACGTGGATCGTCTGCAGGACAAAGAAAAGACTGGTGTATTTACCGGATCTTATGCAATCAACCCGTTAAATGGTGCCAAAGTACCGATCTGGCTGTCTGACTATGTATTGGCTGATTACGGTACCGGAGCAATCATGTGTGTACCTGCCCATGATGACCGTGACTTTGAATTTGCAACCAAGTTCAATATTCCGATCATTCAGGTTATCGCAAAAGATGGAAAAGAGATTGAAAATATGACAGAAGCATATACCGAGGCTTCTGGAACTATGATCAATTCCGGTGACTGGAACGGTATGGAATCTTCTGTACTGAAGAAAGAAGCTCCGATGATGATCGAAAAGATGGGTATCGGACGTAAAACCGTAAACTTCAAACTGCGTGACTGGGTATTCTCCCGTCAGCGTTACTGGGGCGAGCCGATTCCGATCGTTCACTGCCCGAAATGTGGAAACGTTCCGGTACCGGAAGAAGAACTTCCGCTTCGTCTGCCGGATGTAGAATCCTACGAACCGACAGGAACCGGTGAATCTCCACTGGCTGCTATTGACGAATGGGTTAACTGCAAGTGCCCGCCTGCGGCGGACCTGCAAAACGTGAGACCAACACTATGCCACAGTGGGCAGGTTCTTCCTGGTATTTCCTGCGTTATGTAGATAACAAAAATGACAAAGAGCTGGTTTCCAAAGAAAAAGCTGACAAATATCTGCCGGTAGATATGTACATCGGTGGTGTGGAACATGCGGTACTGCATCTGCTGTATTCCCGTTTCTATACCAAGTTCCTGTATGATATCGGAGCTATTGATTTTGATGAACCATTCCACAAACTATTCAACCAGGGTATGATCACCGGTAAGAACGGTATCAAGATGAGTAAATCGAAAGGAAACGTTGTTTCTCCTGATGATCTGGTAAGAGATTACGGATGTGACTCTCTGCGTATCTATGAGCTGTTCGTAGGACCGCCGGAACTGGATGCAGAGTGGGATGACAGAGGAATCGACGGTGTATACCGTTTCCTGAATCGTTTCTGGAAACTGGTACAGGACAGCGCAGAAGCAAATGTTTCAGAAACTAAAGAGATGGTAAAACTGCGTCACTGCCTGATTCACGATATCACAGAACGTCTGGAAAGCTTCAGCCTGAATACCGTTGTTTCCAAATTCATGGAATATAACAACAAGATGATTGACATGGCTAAGAAGACCGGTGGTATTGACAAAGAAACACTGTCTACCTATGTAATTCTGCTTTCTCCGTTCGCTCCGCACATTGCAGAAGAACTGTGGCTGGTTCTGGGTCATGACACATCCGTATTTGCAGCAAAATGGCCGGAACATGATGAAGACGCTATGAAAGATGACGAAGTAGAGGTACCGGTACAGATCAACGGAAAAACCCGTGCAGTCATCAGTATCCCGGTTGACATTTCCAAAGAAGATGCAATCGCAAAAGGAAAAGAAGCCGTTGCTGACAAACTGACAGGTACAATCGTAAAAGAGATCTATGTACCGAAGAAAATCATCAACATTGTTCAGAAATAATTAAAAACAGTAAAAGACAAGGAGGTCTGCATTGTATTTGGCAGGCCTCTTTTGCATATCACGGGATAAAGGAGGATGTTTTATGAATACGATTGAATTACTGGATGCACTGCAGCTGAAAGCCAAGAAAGACCCGGAACTTCGAAAAGCACTCTTTGCAACCCGCAGTGAGAAGAATCCTGTCGATGCTTTCTGTAAAAAATGTCAGGAAGAAGGTTATCCAATCTATACGATGGATCTGATTCAGGCAGGGGAAGAGTTTTATGCTTCCATGCGTCGCAGTACCAACGGTGGGGGAGAAAATTCGCCAACACTGGAAGGCGAAGACGATTTTTATGAATTATTTTTCGCCACTCTGGAAAATTGAGAACATGATATGATATCTGGCGTGTTTTGTCATTGGAAAATGACATGCAATTTTTCTGATAATATAGTAGAATTTGTCGTTTTCACCGAAATTATTTGTTAACATTCGTTTAAGTTTCACAAAGCAGTTGCTGTTTTTGTGAAAACATGTTACAATCTATATAACTTTTTAAGTGACAAAAATAAAGATAATAGGAGTGGTAAATAATGTATCAGGAAGAATACAAACGCTGGTTGGCAGCAGATCTTGAGGATGCCGATCTGAACCCGGAACTGTCCAGGATCGAAGGAAACGATGATGAGATCAAAGAACGTTTCGCGGTCGCATTAAAATTCGGAACTGCTGGTCTTCGTGGGGTCCTGGGAGCAGGTACCAATCGTATGAATATTTATGTGGTCCGTCAGGCAACACAGGGACTGGCCAACTGGGTAAAAACGCAGGGCGGCACACAAACTGTAGCCATCAGCTACGACAGCCGTCTGAAAAGTGATGTATTTGCAAAGACTGCTGCAAGTGTACTGGCAGCTAACGGAATCAAAGTCAGAATCTATGATGCTCTGATGCCGGTTCCGGCCCTTTCTTTCGCAACCAGATATTACAACTGTAATGCAGGTATCATGGTAACTGCTTCTCATAACCCTGCAAAGTACAATGGTTATAAAGCATACGGTCCGGACGGATGCCAGATGACAGATGATGCTGCAGCAATCGTTTACAATGAGATTCAGAAAACTGATGTTCTGACCGGTGCAAAATATATGTCTTTTGCAGCAGGTGTAGAAGAAGGACTGATCCGTTTCGTAGGAGATGACTGCAAACGTGCCCTGTATGATGCTATCGAGTCCAGACAGGTTCGTCCGGGTCTGTGCAAAACTGCAGGACTGAAACTGGTATACAGTCCGTTAAACGGTTCCGGTCTGGTTCCTGTCACACAGGTACTGAAAGACATCGGAATTACTGATATCACCATTGTCCCGGAACAGGAATATCCAAACGGTTACTTTACAACCTGCAGTTATCCGAACCCGGAAATCTTTGCGGCTCTTGAACTGGGACTGAATCTTGCAAAAGAATCCGGTGCTGACCTGATGCTTGCAACAGACCCGGATGCTGACCGTGTAGGTATCGCTATGAAATGTCCCGATGGTTCTTATGAACTGGTCAGCGGAAATGAAGTGGGTGTTCTGCTCCTGGATTATATCTGTGCAGGACGTATTGAAAAAGGCACGATGCCACAGAATCCGGTAGCATTAAAATCTATTGTATCCACACCGCTGGCAGATGCCGTTGCAAAACATTACGGTGTAGAATTGAGAAGTGTCCTGACCGGTTTCAAATGGATCGGTGATCAGATTGCTCAGCTGGAAGCAGCAGGTGAAGTTGATCGTTTCATCTTCGGATTCGAAGAAAGTTATGGCTATCTGGCTGGTCCTTATGTACGTGACAAAGACGCAGTCATCGCTTCCATGTTGATCTGTGAGATGGCTGCTTACTACAGAAGCACCGGAAGTTCTCTGAAAGCGAGACTGGAAGAGATTTACAAAGAATATGGTCGTTACCTGAACAAAGTAGACAGCTTTGAATTCCCGGGACTGAGTGGTATGGATACCATGGCAGGTATCATGGAAGGACTCAGAAAGAATCCTCTGACCGAAATCGCAGGCAATAAAGTTGCCAGCGTAACAGACTATAAAAAACCGGAAGAAACCGGTCTTCCGGCAGCCAACGTTCTGATCTACAAACTGGAGAACAACGAAACCGTTATCGTTCGTCCATCCGGTACAGAACCAAAGATCAAGATCTATTACACCACGCTGGGTAAAAATCTGGCAGAAGCAGAAGCAGAGAAAGAAAAACTGGCAGAAGCTTTAAAACCGATCATGGCATAAGTCAGCGAACAAAATACGCTATGCGAATGAGCAATACAGGGAAATCTGTATTGCTCATTTTTTCTGTTTAGATAATTTATATACCGAACGGTAAATAAATTACTGGATTTCTGTAAGAAGGTGTGGTATTATAATAAAAGTAAATATACTATGATCACAAAGGTACTGAACAGTTAAATAAATTGTAGAAATAGAGGTGCATTCACATGAGTTGGTACAATGAAGCTATATTTTATCATATTTATCCCCTGGGTCTTACAGGTGCTCCGGCACAGAATGATTATGGTGCTCCGGCACATCGGTTGAATACCTTGTTGCCATGGATCGATCATATCCAGAAGATTGGATGTACAGCACTGTATATCGGTCCGTTATTCGAAAGCGTTGGACATGGATATGAAACTACAGATTATAAGAAACTGGATTCCCGTCTGGGAACCAATGAAGATCTTACGAACTTTGTAGCTGCCTGCCATAAAAAAGGAATCCGTGTGATTTTCGATGGTGTCTTCAATCACACCGGACGTGATTTCTTTGCTTTTAAAGATATCCAGGAACACCGGGAACATTCCCGCTATATCAACTGGTATTGCAATGTAAATTTCGGCGGAAACACAGAGTATAATGACGGTTTTTCCTACGAAAACTGGGGAGGATATAATCTTCTGGTAAAATTGAATCAGCGCAATCCGGAAGTACAGAATTATATCTGTGATGTGATACGTTTCTGGGTGTCTGAATTTGATATTGATGGTATTCGTCTGGATGCTGCAGATGTCCTGGATTTTGACTTTATGCATGCTCTGCGCCGTACTGCCGATGAAGTAAAAGAGGATTTCTGGCTCATGGGAGAGGTTATCCACGGTGATTACAGCCGTTGGGTTAACGGCGATACTCTGCACAGTGTAACAAACTATGCTCTGCATAAAGCCCTGTACAGCGGGCATAACGACCATAATTATTTTGAAATCGCACATACCGTTAAATATTTGCAGAATATGGGTGATCTGGATCTTTACAATTTTGTGGACAATCATGATGTAGAACGGATCTATACCAAGCTCAGCAACAAAGCGCATTTTGCACCGATTCATATATTGTTGTATACTCTGCCTGGTATTCCGAGTATTTATTACGGATCGGAATTTGGAATCGAGGAAAGAAAGAAAAATTCTCAGATGCAAGCCTTCGTCCGGCACTGGATCTGGAAAATTACAAAAATGCCGTCACTGAAAATCCCTGTACAGCGCTGATTGCTGCACTCGGCAAGATCCGTCAGGACACACCGGCATTAAGCTATGGAAATTATAATGAACTGATGCTTACCAACCGGCAATATGCTTTTGCACGGGATCTGGACAATGTACGTGTGATTGTCACCGTCAACAACGATGACAATGCCACAGATATGAATCTGCCTGCAGGTAATACTGCCATCTATATCGGTGCACTTTCCGGTAACCGGGCAGAAGTACAGGGTGGAAGAATCCACGTGACGATTCCTGCGAACAGCGGCGATATCTGGATTCCGGAAGAACAGTTGAAGAACGAGACTCCGGTACCGGTTGCAATAATGAAAAAAGTAAAACCGGTAACCGTAAAAGAGCAGAAGACATCAGAAAATGAAACCATTGCCTGCGAAGAGAAAACAGAGCCTGCAACTGCTTTGAAAACAGATTGGAGTAAAACACCGGACGAAATGACGGTATCCGAACTTCAGGCGGCTATCCTTGAGAAGATGGCCGGAAACGGTCCGGTAACCGATCAGATGAAGAAGACCGTAGCTGACAACATCTGGCATGATTCACTGGTAAACTGGCTGAAGAGTTTTCATTAGATGTGTAACACGCGTAAATCAAAAAGTCGAAACTGAAATCACTTTTCGTGAATTTCAGTTTCGACTTTTTATATATTGTTACAGATTTCTGTCATTGTATCTGCTCCAATGCTTTCCGAAGCTGTAACGGATGCGGCATGTCAAGAGCAGCCTTTTTCAATACATCCTCCTGTACAAATACCTCCGAAGGTGTACCGTCTGCCAGTAATTGTCCATGGGCAAGAACTACAACTCTTGAAAAACACTGCGCTACAAAATCCATATCATGAAGAATCGCCAATACCAGTTTTCCCTGCTCGGAAAGACTGGCAATAATGTTCCGTATAATCTCTTTTCCTCTGTAATCCTGTGCAATCGTCGGTTCGTCCAGAATAATTACATCTGTATCCATCGCAAGAACAGAAGCAATCGCAACTAGTTTCCGTTGAGAGAGTTCCAGATCATACGGGTTTTCACCCGCATAGGGAGTCAATTCTGTCAGTGCCAACGCTTCCATGGCTTTTTCCATGGCTTTTTCTTTTGGCATACCGATATTTAACGGACCAAACATAACCTCATCAATGACCTTGTACTTGAAAATCTGGTCATCCGGGTTCTGAAAAACATAACCCACCTGTCCGGCAAGAGAGGCCACCGTACGCCTGGAAATATCTTCTCCCTGGTAGAGGATTGTTCCGGCAGAAGGCTTTAACAGACCTTTCAGTAAACGTACCAGTGTGGTTTTTCCGGCACCATTTTGTCCGATAATTGCCGTAGGGCGCTGATCCAGAGACAACTGGAAGTTTTCAAAAATAGGATGATCTTCGGTATAGGAAAACTTAAGATTTCTCACATCAAATCGATTTCTGGTGCTTCTGTCAGGACAGTATCTGCCAGCTGCGGAAGTGTAACCTTTCTTTCCTTATCTCTTTTCAAAGCTTCTTTCACATCCTCAACAACTACAGGATACGTACCATCCGGACGAAAAAGATGCTGTTCGATACAATAACGGGTTACATAGGGAGGACAAAT
>ENA-OQCO01000095-OQCO01000095.1-human-gut-metagenome-genome-assembly--contig:-NODE-95-length-47653-cov-3.463304_pt1 | contig 47653 bp, 49 predicted proteins | sample MGYA00242500_ERZ504582 | MGnify/ENA primary metagenome ERZ504582 (study PRJEB26092, sample SAMD00036346) | human gut metagenome | host: Homo sapiens | study: EMG produced TPA metagenomics assembly of... | reverse complement strand
AAAATCGGCGCCGGCTTCAATAAAATTCAAATTTGCTGCCGTAGCCCCAGTTTACGCCCACGGTCTTTAAGCCGTTGGCCTTGCCGCCGTTGATGTCGTAGCTTTTGTCGCCTACCATCAGTGCCTTTTCCGGGGCGGCCCCCAGCTCTTGCAGGCAGCGGGCGATAATGCTGGCCTTGCTTTCGCAGTCGGTGTTAAAATCCACACCGCACACTGCGTCAAAGAATTTGTCAATGGTAAAGTGTGCCAGCAGCTGGTCAATGTAGCGCTTGGGCTTGGAGGAGGCGATGCCAATGCGTATGCCTGCCGCTTTTAAGTTCTCCAGCAAGGTCACAATACCCCGGTAAAGCATACTCTCATTGAGAATGGCGCCGTTGTAGCGCTCTCTGTATTTTTGTACCAGCGCTTGGGCTGTGGCTGCATCTGCGCCGAATTGCTCCTGAAAGGTCACCAGCAGTGGCGGCCCGATAAAGCAGCGCAGGGCGCCCGGTTCCCGGGGCACTTCAAAGCCGTAGGCCTCCAGCGCATAGGCGGCGCTGTTCATAATGCCCGGGCCGGTGTCGCACAGGGTACCGTCAAAGTCAAAGATTACCGCAGAAAATCTCATTTTCCCTCGACCTTTCTTAAGAATTTTTCCGCCAGTACCACAAAGCGCTCTACGGTGCCACTGCCCACCAGCTCATTTTTGTCGTTGCGGGCGGTTACATGGAAGGTAAGCTTGCGCCCGTCCACCTCTGTCAGTGTAGCCTTAGCGGTGATTACCTCGCCAATGGCACTGGCCTTGATGTGGGTAATGTTCATGGCCGTGCCCACGGTGGTCTCATCGTTCTCCAGCAGGTCTGCCACCGCCTCGCAGGTGGCCTTTTCCATCAGGGCCAGCATAAAGGGGGTGCCCAGTACCGGCAGCGAGCCGGACTCGGCGGCAATGGCAGTGTTGGTGGTGTTTACAAGGGTCAGGGCCTCGCCCTGCACTTCGCCCACAGCGGTTTTCATATACATGCTCCTCTCGGCGGATCGCCGTTTTCTGTATTTTTAAGACTTCACCGTATTATAGCACACTTCCATTTCATATACAATTATAAAGCGCAATTCTTTGCCACGGTGTGCCAAAAATTGCGTGTACAAACCGCCGCTTTTGTGGTAAAATAACCCAAAGCCTTGGAACAGGAGGTGCTCCGGTGAGACAAAAACGCCAAAAACAGCCCAAATCTGCCCGTCCCCGCATTTACTTGCTGGACGAGCTGCGGGGCTTTGCCATTCTCTGTATGGTGGTGCACCACGCCTTTTTGGATGTGGGCGATGTGTTGCAGCTGTCCTGGGGCTACCGAGTGTTTGACGCTCTGTGTACCGTGCAGCCTATCTTTTGGGGGCTGTTTATTCTGATATCCGGCATTTGCTCCCGCCTGTCCCGTAATCCGGTACGCCGAGGCGCAGTGGTGCTGGGCTGCGGTTTGGTGATCACCGGGGTTACCGTTTGGGTGCTGCCGCTGATGGGTATCACCGGTGCGGAGATCTACTTTGGTATTCTTTCCTGCCTGGGCTGCTGCATGATCCTCACCGGTCTGCTGCTGCCGGTGATGAAGAAGATTTCGCCGCGTTTGGGCATGCTTGTTTGCGGTTTGCTGTTCTTTTTGACTTATGGGGTCAGTGAGCCGAAGCATACCATGGTCTTTGGTTTGGTGCATTTGCCTGCGGCGCTGTTTCGTACCAACTGGCTGATGCCCTTGGGCTTTTTTAACAGCAGCTTCCGGTCCGCCGACTATTTTGCTTTGATCCCTTGGTTCTTTTTATTTCTGTTGGGGGCCTTTGCCGGGACCTATGTGCGGGACGGCCGTCTGCCGGCGCCTTTTTACCGCCGACACAGCCGGGTGCTGTGCTGGCTGGGGCGCAACAGCCTGTGGGTCTATATGGGCCATCAGGTGGTGCTCTATGCCGTCTTTTTCCTAATCGCCATTCTGATGTATACATAAAATTACACACAAAATATAGCGCACCTCATAGGATGAACTGAGGTGCGCTGTTCTTTTTTGCGGCGCACCGTGTGCAGGTGCGCTTTTCAGGTGTTGGCGGCGGTAACGCCCTGGGCGTTCGCAGACTTGCCGCTGCTGTATCGTCTGTGCAGATAGAGGAATCAGAGTCCGTTGTTCTCTGCTTCCAGCCAGCAGTCATTGGCCTTGGCCACGGCAATTTGGCAGTAGTGCAGCAGCCGGTTGGCTGCCGCCTTTGCTGCATGGATATGGTAGCTGACCGTAGCTTGAGACAGACCCAGCCTCCGGGCAATTTCCGTTTGGCTTTTGCCGTCTACATAAAAAGCACGCAGGCAGGTGCGCTGCCGTGGGCTCAGCTCCTGTTCCAGCACCATGGGCAACACGGCCAGTAAGGCACGACGGGTGATGGTTTGGGTGTCCGGCTCCGTTTGGGACGGGGAGGCAAAGCAGCAGTTTTCGATCATATCTGTCATACGCCGTCCTCCTCATCGTAGTAGCTTTCCAGTATGGTAGCAATGTGGCGGCATTCGCAGGCCATTTCGTAGTAGGTGCGCAGCTTTCTGCGCAGGCGGTACAGATCCTCTCCGCCATAGACGGAAAGCAGTGGGCGCAGTCCGTCCATCTTGGCGCACAAAACATTATATTGTGTTCGATATTCCTGAGCGAGTTCTTCAATAAGCATGATTTTTCCGTCCTTTTTTCATTTTTCAAAGCAGCAGGCATTGCAGGCATTTTTCTGCTGTTTCAGCTCTAATAATAGAGAATTCGACTCGTAATGTCAACCAAATTGAGAAAAAAATTGGAAATTTGTGGATTTTTTATACAAATCTGCCGGGTGTGACGGTTTGCCGCAGGGTTTGACAAATTTTGCGTACAAATGCTGATATACTGTATCCGGCTTTTGCAAAAGGGGCGCGATCCTGGTCGGCAACGGGGGGGTAATTTGGTGTCGGACGGTAGTCGGATAAACGCCGTGTGCTGATTATCTTCCGGTCATCTTTACTTTTGCGCTGGAAAGTGATATAGTATTGGATAAGGGCAACGGAGCTTTTTTCGCTTTGGTGCCCTATTGTCTTTTTTAGGAGGATATGCGATATGGAGAATTTAGGTTACTACAACGGTAAGTTTGGCCCGCTGGAGGAAATGCAGGTGCCCATGCTGGATCGTGTGTGCTTTTTCGGCGACGGTTGCTATGATGCCACTTACAGCCGCAATCATGTGATTTATGCGCTGGATGAGCATCTGGATCGCTTCTATAACAGTGCGGCACTTTTGGGTATTCGCCTGACGCAGACCAAGGCGGAGATGGGTGCTCTGCTTACGGAAATGGTGGAAAAGGTAGACTGCGGCGAGCAGTTCGTCTATTGGCAGGTGACCCGTGGCACCGCGATGCGCAACCACGCGTATCCGGATCCGGACAAAGTACCGGCCAATTTGTGGATTGTGCTGACCCCCTGTTCTGTACAGGATACTTATAAAAAAATCAATCTGATTACCACGGAGGATACGCGCTTCCTCCATTGCAATATTAAGACTTTGAATCTGCTGCCCTCTTGTATGGCCGCCCAGCGCACGGCGGTGGCCGGGTGCGATGAGTCCGTGTTCCATCGGGGCGATATTGTCACCGAGTGCGCGCACTCCAATGTGTCTATTATTCAGGACGGCGTGTTTAAGACCCATCCCACCGATCATTATATTCTGCCGGGTATTGCGCGTGCCCATTTGATCAAAATGTGCAAGAAGTTGGGCTATGCAGTAGATGAAACGCCCTTTACTGTGGCAGAGATGATGGCGGCGGATGAGGTCATCGTGTCCTCCTCCGGTTCCTTCTGCCTGGCAGCAGAGAGTATTGACGGCCAACCGGTGGGCGGTAAAGCGCCGCAGATGCTGAAAGATTTGCAGGACGCTTTGGTAGCGGACTTTATGGACGCAACGGCCCGCTAAATCGGACGAGAGGGGACAACTGCAATGACCAATGAAGAACTGACACTGTATAATATCGGTGAGAATTTGGACAGCTTAATGACCCTGGATCCGCGAGGGTACGGTGTGTGCCGTATTTTGTACCGGGCGGCTAGGGACTATGCCGGAGAGCCGTTGTCTGTGCATGCGGCCAAGGGACTGGTGGCGCATATCCACTCGGGCGATTTGGTATATATCATCACCGGCTTTGTACTGTTGCCCTGGAAGCAGCCGGAGACGGACGGCATGGTGTCTTCTATGATGCTGGCGCGCTTTCTGATTAAAGCCTTTGACTGCACCCCGGTACTGGTGGTGCCGGAGGAATGTATGGAGGCGGTGCGGCGGTTGGCCATGGTACTGGGCTTCCATTTGTATGACACGGTAGAGGAGGCGCAGGAATACCCGTTCTCCATGTGCGCCGTGCCCTTTACCAAGGACGACCGAGAGGCGCCTGCCCAGGCAGAGGCGCTGCTGGCAAAAGGCGTTCCGGCGGCGGTGATTACCAATGAGGCACCCGGGCGCAATGCCAAGGGTGCGTACCATAATGCGGTGGGCAAGTGCTTAACGGAGCTGGAGGCCAAGAGCGATGTGCTCTTTAACGCCTGCAAGGCGCGGGGCATTTACAATCTTTCCATCGGTGATTTGGGCAACGAGATCGGTATGGCGGCCATCGGCGACCATATCCGCAAATATGTGCCCCATGCAGACGACGGTGAGTGCGAATGCTCCTGCGGCGGCGGTATTTTGGTGGAAAGCACAGCGGATAACCTGATTACTGCTACTTGCTCTGACTGGGGCTGCAATGCCATGATGGCAGCTACGGCGTATTTGCTGGGTAATGCAGATCTGTTCCAGTCTGAGGAGGTGCAGCAGCGGGCCATGGAGGAGGCGGCGCGAGCCGGCTTCTGGATATGTATGGGCGCAATATTCCCAGCATAGACGGCTTTGGCCGCAGCATCAACCTGCCATTGGTGAAGTTGATGAAAGAGCTGATCAGCTACCCGCCCAAGGTGGTGCAAAAGACCAGTGGCTGGTTTGCAGACACCATTGCTAAGGGCTATTTTGACGGCTATTACGGAGAATAATCGATGGACTATTCCTTTTTACAGTGCGGCGAGGGCGCCCTTACCGTGCACTTGGGGGACGGAATCGACCCGGCAATCAATCGCCGGGTCACTGCCCTGCAAGGCGCCATTGGCAGCGCCGGCCTGCGTGGGATTACAGACTTGATCCCCGCCTATGCGGATCTGACCGTGTGCTATGACTGCACGGTGATTTCTGCAAAGGCGTTGCAGCGGCAACTGCGGCGACTGCTGGACAGTCTGTCTGTGGCCGGGCAGGATCGGCGGCGGGTGTTTCGGCTGCCAGTGTGTTACGGCGGCGACTATGGGCCGGATTTGGACTTTGTTTGCCACCACAGCGGTCTGTCTGCGCAGGAAGTGATTGCGCTGCACAGTGCACCGGATTATTTGATTTATATGCTGGGCTTTTTGCCCGGCTTTGCCTATTTAGGGGGGCTGGACCCTCGGCTGCATACGCCGCGGCTGGACAGCCCACGCACCTGTATTCCTGCGGGCAGTGTGGGAATCGGCGGTGCGCAGACCGGGGTGTACCCGCTGGCTTCTCCCGGCGGCTGGCAGCTGCTGGGGCGCACACCGGTGTCTGTATTTGACCGGCAGCGGCAGGAGCCGATTCTGTACCGGGCAGGGGATTTGGTGCATTTTGTGCCTATCTCGCCTGCCGAGTATGAAGAAATCGCTCGGGCAGTGGCAGCGGGCACTTATACGGTACAGGTGGAGGAGGTGCCGGTATGCGACTGATGATCGACGCCCCCGGTGCTTTGACCACTGTGCAGGACCTGGGGCGCACCGGGGTGGCACACTTGGGCTTTTGCACCTGCGGGGCGATGGACTTAACTTCTATGCAGATTGCCAATCGGCTGGTGGGCAACTGCCGAGGCTGTGCGGTACTGGAGATGACGCTTACCGGTATTTCTGCCCGGTTTGTCGGAGAGGGCTATTTTGCCCTGGCAGGGGGCGACTTTGCCCCCACATTAAATGGAAAACCCATTGAAAATTACCGTGCCTATGGGGTGCGCAGCGGCGACCGTTTGCAACTGGGCGCTGCCCGCACCGGTTTGCGGTGCTATTTAGCACTGTCCGGCGGCATGGATGTGCCGGTGGTGTTGGGCAGCCGCTCCACGGATCTGAAAATTCAAATGGGCGGACTGGACGGTCGCGCCCTGCAAGCAGGCGATGTGCTGACCACCGGCGATTTTTGTTTGCCTATCGGCGATCCGACGCCTTGGCATATTCCGCCGGCGACCTTTGCGCCGCCGTTTACTTTGCGGTGTATTGACGGCCCTCAGGCAGCCCGATTTGACCCGGCTGCACGGAAGGAATTTTACAGCAAGCCTTATATCGTGACGCCAAAGAGCGACCGTATGGGCCTGCGGCTGGAGGGTTCAGCACTGACGGCAGACGGCGGAGTGGATATTTGCTCTGACGGGATTGTACGGGGCAGTGTGCAGGTGCCCGGCAGCGGTCAGCCCATTGTACTGATGAGCGATCACCAAACGGTGGGTGGCTATGCCAAGATCGCTACGGTGATTGGCTGCGATGTGTCGCTGTTGGCGCAGGCACGGCCGGGGGATGCGGTGCGTTTTGTGCCCATTACAGTGCAAGAGGCAGAGAAGATCGCCCGGCAGCAGGAAAAATGGCTGGACAATTTGCTTTTTTGGTAAAAAATATTGCCTTTCGGCATAGGAGGATATAGAATGGATTACAGCGATTGGGCGCCTCGGGATGTGCGGGCGCTGATCAGCGCAGGCAAGCTACAGGGCCAGACCTCCGGCATGTGCGCCGGATATGCCCAGGCCAACCTTTGCATTTTGCCGAAGGCACAGGCCTTTGACTTTTTGCTTTTTTGTATGCGCAATCCCCGACCTTGCCCCATTTTAGAGGTGGGCGAAGCGGGCTGCCGCCAAATGGGCGCCATGGCTCGCGGTGACGATGTGTGTACCGCCTTTCCCAAGTACCGCATTTGGCGGGCAGGGGAGCTGGTGGAAGAAGTAACGGATATTTCCGCCTGTTGGCAGGACGATTTGGTGTACTTCCTTATCGGCTGCTCCTTTAGCTTTGAAAGTGAGCTTTTGCAGGCGGGGGTGCCGGTGCGGCATATTGAAGAAGGGCGCAATGTGCCCATGTTCAATACCAATTTGGCCTTGGAGCCTGCAGGCGTATTCCACGGCAATATGGTGGTTTCCATGCGTCCCATTCCCCATGATTTGGTGGTGCGCAGCGTGCAGGTCACCTCTGCCATGCCCCGCGTGCATGGCGCCCCTGTGCAGATCGGCGACCCGGCAGCTATCGGCATTGCCGATGTGCACTGCCCGGATTACGGCGACAGCGTGACCATTCGACCGGGCGAGGTGCCGGTGTTTTGGCCTTGCGGGGTAACCCCTCAGGCAGCGGTGATGGCGGCCAAGGTGCCCTTTGCCATTACCCACGCACCGGGGCATATGCTCATTACCGATGTGCCCAATACCATGCTGAAATATTGATTTTTTGGAGCTTGATTTATGTATAAAGTGGATTTGAATTCGGATTTGGGCGAGAGCTTTGGCGCCTACACCATCGGGTCGGATGATCGGGTACTGGCGCTGGTGTCCTCTGCCAATGTGGCTTGCGGTTTCCATGCCGGTGACCCCTCTGTGATGGGGGCCACGGTGGCAGCCTGCCGGGCGCAGGGTGTGGCGGTGGGCGCCCACCCCGGGTTCCCGGATTTGGTGGGGTTCGGTCGGCGGCAGCTGGCGGTGACCCCGGACCAGGCCTATGGGGATGTGCTGTATCAGATTGGCGCGCTTGCCGGCTTTTGCCGGACAAACGGCGCTCCCTTGCAGCATGTGAAGCCCCACGGTGCTTTGTACAATATGGCTTGCAAGGATTTGGAACTGGCGCGGGCGGTGACCCGCGCGGTGCGGGATTTTGATCCGGCGCTGGTGCTGCTGGCACCGGCGGGCTCCTGTCTGCAACAGGCAGCGAAAGAGCTGGGTGTGTCCTTTGGCTGCGAGGTGTTTGCCGACCGTGCTTATGAGGCGGACGGCAGCCTGCGGGATCGGCGCAAACCCGGCGCTATGATTACAGACACCACCACGGCCATTGACCGGGTGGTGCGTATGGTTAAAGAACAGAAAGTGACGGCTTATACCGGTGAGGATATTCCGGTGGTGGCGCACTCGGTGTGCGTTCACGGCGACGGTGCCCGTGCACTGGAATTTGTGCAGGCGCTGCGCAGCGCCTTTGCAGAGAATGGCATTGCCGTTGCGCCTTTGGCGGAGGTGATTGCAGATGTATGAGAGAACCCAAGCGCAAATTAACTTAAATGCGTTGGAGGCGAATATTGCCGCCATTCGGCAAAAGATCGGGCCGGATACGAAGCTGCTGGGTGTGATTAAAGCGGACGCTTACGGTCACGGTGCGGCATATATCGGCCGCCGGTATGAAGAGAACTTTGATTTTTACGGTGTGGCTTGTATTGAAGAAGCAATGGAACTGCGCCGAGCAGGTGTAACCCTGCCTATTTTGGTATTGGGACCGGTATTTCCGGACGATTTTCCTCGGGCGGTAGAACAAAATGTGCGACTGCCGATCTTCTCCATGGAGGCAGCCAAGGCACTGTCGGCGGAGGCGGTGCGCCAGGGTAAGCAGGTGCCTTTTCACTTTGCACTGGACACGGGTATGAGCCGTATCGGCTTCCAGGTGAATGAAGAGAGCGCGGATATTTGCAAGGCCATTTGCGATTTGCCGGGGATTTACCCGGAGGGGCTTTTCAGCCACTTTGCCACGGCGGACGAAACCAGCTTTGTTAAGGCAGAGGCCCAGCGGCAGCGGTACTTGCAGTTTTGCGATTTGCTGGAGCAGCGTGGGGTGGAAATTCCGATTAAACACCTGAACAATTCCGCCGGGATTATGCGCCTGGGCGGCAGCTTTAATATGGTGCGGGCGGGGATTATTTTGTACGGCCTGTATCCCTCGGAAGAGGTGGACAAATCCCTGTTGCCCTTGCAGCCTGTGCTGCGCTGGGTGGCTCGGGTCAGCCATGTAAAGACCTTGGAGCCGGGACGGGAGATCAGCTACGGCGGTACATACACCACTTCATCTCCCCGTCGAGTCGCTACCATTCCGGTGGGTTATGCAGACGGTTATCCCCGCTGCTTATCCGGCATGGGCCAGGTGCTCATTGGCGGCAAGCGCGCACCGATTCTCGGGCGTGTGTGTATGGACCAGTTTATGGTGGACGTGACGGAGATACCCAGTGTGCAAGTAGGTACGCCGGTAACCTTGGTGGGAACGGACGGCAACGAAACCCTCAGTATGGAGGAGGTGTCCGGTCTGGCACACAGCTTCAATTATGAGCTGCCTTGCCGCATTGCCCGCCGGGTGCCCCGGGTGTATTACCGGGACGGTGTGCCGGTGGACGCAGTGGAGTATATACCTGTATAAGTGCATAAAAAGGAAAACCGCTTGACCGGTAGGTCAGGCGGTTTTTTTAGATTGCAAGGGCAATTATACAGAGCTTGTTTTATCCCCTCAGACGCGCAAGCGCGCCAGCACCTAACCGGTGCCCGTCCCCTCGTCGCTACGCGACATCTCCCCGCACTGCGGGGAGTCACCTCTTGCAACAAGGGGTGCCAAATTCTGTTTATGCTTCCCTTACAAAAAACACCTGTGGGGTGGCCACAGGTGCGGGTGATGTACGCTGCTTATTTGTCTGCAGGGATGTATGAGAAGTTGGAGGCGTTGTAGCCAAAATATTGCTCCACAATGGGGGTGAATTCGTCTTTGTCGTTGTACTTGGGATCTTTCAGCTCCAGCAGCGCCTCGTTGATATCGTCCTTCAGTCGGTCATACTTGGCGGTGGCAAAGGCGTATTCCACCGTGTCCAACTGACCGTTCAGCTCTGTTGTCCAGTCAGACAAGGCTTTTTTCTGTCCGTCTAAGACAAAGTCCAAGGTGCGCAGGTCAAACTCGTCGATGACCACAGCGTCTGCCTTATCTTGGTACAGAGCGGTAAAGGCCGCCTGTGCCGTCTTGTAAACGGTGGTGGTCTTTGCGCTGCGATCGGCGATCACGGCGTTATCTGCCAGTGCATTCTGCGCTGCCTTGCTCACCACAGCCAGCTTGGCGCCGCCCAGATTGCTGTAATCTTTAATCTTACTGTCTTTCTTTACCAAGGTCACCACTCGGTTGCTGATGACCGTGTTGGTGAAACTGTAATCCTCGTTGTTGGTGCCGTCGTTCTTTTGCAGTCCGCCTACGGCCATGTAGGCAATATAGGTCTTGCCGTCCTTGTCTGTATAGGCGGTCTCCTCACCCAGGCGGTAGCCCGGCTCCACCTTCACATAGGCGTAGTTTTTGCAGTCGTCCTTAATGCTGTCAAAAATCTTAGCGATCAGGTCGGCCTCAAACCCGCTGGCGTTGCCCTTTTCATCTATCTGGAAGAAGGGGGCGTTGTCTGCCGTGTAGGCGATCAGCAGGGTTTCGTCTGTAATTTCCGTGGTCTGTTCTGCTTTCTTGCCGGAGCAGCCGGCAAATACGCTGCCCAGCAGCAGTACGCACAGAGCCACAGCAAGGATCTTTTTCATCTTGGTCATGTGGGTGTCCTCCAACATATAATATCACTTTCCATTTTATAGGAGTTGAACGGCAAAGTCAATAGAAAATAGCGGAAACCTGCCGGGGGATTGACAAATGGGCGCCGGTGGGGTAGGCTTTATGTATGCAGTATTCAGATATTCATAAAGCGGTGTTTTTGGAGCGGCCCAATCGGTTTATTGCCCACTGTACGGTGGACGGTAGGCTAGAGACGGTGCATGTGAAGAACACCGGCCGTTGCCGGGAATTGCTGGTGCCCGGCGCTACGGTGTATTTGGAAAAGAGCAGCAACCCAAATCGTAAGACCGCCTACGACCTGGTGACGGTGGAAACACCTTTTGGCCTGGTGAATATGGATGCGGCGGCGCCCAATCAGGTGGCCGGGGAGCTCCTGCGCGCCGGGGCGATCTTGTCTTCGCCTACCTTGGTGCAACCGGAGGTGCGCTTTGGCGCCTCTCGGCTGGATTTTTATGCGGAAATGACCGACAGCGGCTGTTTGTGGAGGTGAAGGGCGTGACCCTGCGGCAGGGAGAGTGGGCAGTGTTCCCGGACGCACCCACTGTTCGGGGCACCAAGCACATGGGAGAGCTGGTGCAGGCGGTGGCGCAGGGCTACCGTGCCATGGCGCTTCTTATTGTGCAGATGGGCGGGTGCACCGCATTCCGACCCAACTGGGAGACGGATCCGGCGTTTTGCCGGGCACTGCGTGACGCCCGAGCTGCCGGTGTAGAGGTGCGAGCTGTGGACTGCCGGGTGACCCCGGATACGGTAACTGCCAACCGGGAACTGCCGGTGGACCTGGACGGCATAAAAAGTGTTGACAAAACCCCGGCAGCGTATTAAAATCTTATATTATATATAGAGTCGAAAGAAGGAATGTTTGTGTTGACGCTGGATAAAGTGTATCAGGCCTCTCAGGTGTTGCGTGAGGTGATCCGTGAGACGGATATGATCCTGGCGCCCAATATTCACCCGGGTACAAATGTGTATTTAAAAACAGAGAATTTGCAGGTCACCGGTTCGTTTAAGATCCGGGGCTCCTATTATAAGATCAGCAAGCTGACCGATGAGGAAAAGGCGCGGGGCGTGATTGCCTGCTCCGCCGGTAACCATGCCCAGGGCGTGGCGCTGGCTGCTACCAAGAATGGTATTCAGTCTCTGATCTGCCTGCCGGACGGCGCGCCCATCAGTAAGGTGGAGGCCACCAAGCGCTATGGCGCCAAGGTGTGCCTGGTCAAGGGCGTGTATGATGACGCTTACAAAAAAGCGCTGGAGCTGAAAGAGGAGAAAGGCTACACTTTTATTCATCCCTTTGATGATGAAGATGTGATTGCCGGTCAAGGTACCATCGGTCTGGAGATCCTGAATCAGTTGGAGAATGTAGATGTGGTGGTGGTGCCCATCGGCGGCGGTGGTCTCATCAGCGGCGTGGCCTTTGCCATTAAACAGATGAATCCCCGTGTGCGTGTTTACGGCGTACAGGCGCAAGGTGCACCTTCTATGCTGAATGCGGTGCAGGACGATCAGATCGAGACCCTTGGCAAGGTGCAGACCATTGCCGACGGTATCGCTGTAAAGACCCCGGGCAATAACACCTTTGAACTTGTTAAGCAGTATGTGGACGGCATTGTCACTGTCAGCGATGATGAGATTGCCCTGGCGATTCTGACCCTTTTAGAGCAGCAAAAACTCATTGCAGAGGGCGCAGGCGCTGTGCCGGTGGCGGCAGTGATGGCCGGCAAAATTCCGGATATTGAGGGCAAGAATGTGTGCTGCCTGCTCAGCGGCGGCAATATTGATGTGACCATTCTTTCCCGTGTGATTGAGCGCGGGCTGAAGATGGGCGGCCGCACGGCGGACATTACCATCGCACTGTCCGACCAGCCGGGCCAGCTTAGCGGCGTGTCCTCCATTATTGCGGAGCAGGGCGCGAATGTGGTCAGCGTCAACTATGACAGCACGGATTTGGATATGAATATTACCGACTGTTTCTTAAAACTGGGGATTGAGACACGGGACAACGCCCACATTGAGTCTATCAAACAGGCATTGACAAGCGCAGGCTTTGAGGTCTGCAGCTGAGATAAAGGAGAATGATTATGGAATATGTAAGCACCAACAACGCCCCCGGCGCCATCGGTCCGTACAGCCAGGCGGTGAAAACCGGCAATTTGTTGTTTACCAGTGGCCAGATCGCCATTAATCCGGCCACCGGCAATGTGGAGGCCACCACCATTGAGGCCCAGACTCGCCAGGTGTGTGAGAACCTGAAAGCCGTGGCTGAGGCTGCCGGTACTTCTCTGGATAAGGCAGTAAAGACCGTTTGTTTCCTGGCAGATATTGCGGATTTTGCCAAGTTCAACGAGGTGTATGGCACCTACTTTACCGCCAAGCCTGCCCGCTCCTGCGTGGCCGTTAAGGACCTGCCCAAGGGTGTGCTGTGCGAGGTAGAAGTGATCGCCGAGCTGTAAGCAATCAATGACAAAAAAAGAAGTGCCGACCGTTACGGTTCGGCACTTCCTTTTTTATGCGCGGTTAATTGCCTTTGCTTTCAATCAGCTTGCAGTCTACCTTAAAGGTTTTGATCTGGTTGTCTTCAATGCGGGCAATGGTCAGCTTGATGGTGTCGCCGGGCTTGCTATCGGAAAGCACCTGCGTCATCACATCGGTGGAGGTCATGGTCTTGCCATTGACGGCTACGATCATATCGTACTGCTTTACCTGTTTGCCGGCCAGGTCAGAGTCGCTGCTTACTTGGTTGATTACCATGGTGCCCTTGGCGTTCTTAAAGCCTTTTTCTGTCAGGGCGGAGAGGATGGCGTCAGCGTTGTTGTAGCTGGTAATGGTGTTGTAGGTGACGCCGATCTTGGCGCGACCGGCTACATAGCCGTTTTTAATCAGGCTGTTGGCGGTATCCACAGCGGTGGAGCTGGGCACTGCAAAGCCCATACCCTCGTATTCGGTGGAGGCGATCTTAGAGGAGTTGATGCCGATCACCTGACCCTGCATGTTAAACAGCGCGCCGCCGGAGTTGCCCGGATTGATGGCTGCGTCCGTTTGGATACACTCGTTGTCGTAGCCGATGGAGCTTTCCACCGGGCGATCCAAAGCGGAAATATAGCCGCTGGTGACGCTGTTTTTGAATTCCAGACCGCCGGGACAGCCGATGGCCACTACTTGCTCGCCGACGGTCAGGCCTTTGCTGTCGGCAAAGGTGGCTGCTTGCAGCCCGGTGGCTTCAATGGAAAGCACGCCGATGTCCGTTTGGCTGTCGGCACCCACCATTGTGGCGGTGTATTCTTTGCCGTTATTCAGGGTCACCTTAAAGCTGCTGCCGTCGGCGATCACATGGGCACAGGTCATAATATAGGTCTTGCCGTTCGCTTCCTTCATAATCACGCCGGAGCCCTCGCCGCTGGCTTGCTGGTTGTCACTGCTGTCGGAGCTGCTATTGGAGCCGTAGCCGTAGAAGTTGCTGTAGGAATTCTGCTTGGAATAGACGGTAATACCCACGCAGGAGTCCATGGCTTTTTTGGCTACGCCGGCAACAGTCAGGTTGCCGCTGTCGTCCTTGGTTGCCACGCTGCCGCCGCTGACGGTCTGTGTGTCAGATCCGCTGTCCTGAGAGGTGGAGGTGCCGTCTGTTTTTTCTTCCTTATCTCCGGAGAGTACGCCGGTGGCTGCCAGTACAATGCCGGTAACGGCGATCACCACACACACCACCAGCACGCTCACCACGATGGTAATGGTCTTTTTGTTCTTCTTTTTTTCCGGTTTGCCCGGTTCCGGCGGCTCTGTGGGAGTGCCGTAAGTCTGGCCGGCGGGCTGTGCCTGGGCGGTATGGTCAGCGGCACCGGTCTGCTGGCCGTTATAGCTGCGCCGGGCTGGTTGCCGCTGTGGTAGGCGTAGTGATAGGTGGTGCCGTTGTCGCCGGTGGGCGGCGTTTGGGACTGCTCCGGTTGGGGTGGTGTGTAATAGGTGCCCGGTTGTTGGTATGGCGTATAGCCGGTGTTCGGTTGGCTGTCCCCCTGCGGGGGCTGGCTGCCGTTTATCGGGTTCTGTTCATAGTCGCTCATGCTTCTTTTGCTCCTTTTTTATTGACGGGGGTGAATGCCTTGGGTAGGGTGAATACAAATTCCGCGGTGTTTTCGTCTTCACTCTTGGCATAAATTCTGCCGGAGTGCATTTCCACCATCATTTTTACGATATATAATCCCAGTCCGGCGCCCTTGGCGTCCAGGCTGCGGGATTTGTCCACTTTATAGAAGCGCTCAAACACGCGGGACAGCTCCTCGGCCTTAATGCCGGTGCCGCTGTTCTTAATACTTACACGAATTTGGCTGCCCAAATCCTCCAGCGTGACCTTGATAAAGCCGTCCTCGTTGGTAAACTTCACTGCGTTGTCAAACAGGTTGTAGATCACCTGGTAGATCATATCCGGGTCCGCCACAATGTACTGGGGCTGCAGGTCCTCCAGCCCGATGATCTCTATATTCTTCTTCTCGATCTTTTGTTCAAAGGTCAAAAGAATACGAATGATTTGGTCAGAGATGTCATAGTTATTGGGCTTCATTTGGAATTCGCCGGACTCGATCTTGCTCATATTCAGCATGGCCACCACTAAGCGGCTCAGTCGGCGCACCTCGGTGCTTACCAGTCCCAGGTAATAGTTTTGTTTCTCTTTGGGGATGGTGCCGTCCAAAATACCGTCGATAAACCCGGCAATGGAGGTCATAGGCGTTTTTAATTCGTGGGATACATTGGCCACAAAGCTGGCGCGGGAACTTTCTGTTTTATCCAGTGCGTCCGCCATATCGTTAAAGGCAATGCCCAGATCCGCCAGCTCATCGCAGCCTCGCACCTTGACTCGGTAAGAGAAGTCGCCGATGGCAAATTGCTTGGCGGCAGCGCTCATTTGCTGCAAAGGGGTCACCATCTTTTTGGTCAGGTGCCAAATGCAGATGAAGGCCAGCATCAAACAGGCCAGTGCGCTGAGCAGGAAAATGCGGATTACCGCCAGTGCCAGGGACTGCACGCCGGTTTGGGTCTGCGCAAAGGTGTAGCCGATCACATCGCCGTCGCTAACGATGGTGGTGCCTACAATATAATTGGTTTGACCGCGTACGGTAATACGCCCGGTTACGGTGCCGGTCTCGTACACCCGTTGCAGCAGTGCGGAACTAATGGAATAGCTGTCGTGCAGGGCGCAGGTGGTAAACTCCCCAAAATACGGGGTGGAATAGGCCCGCTCCTTACACAGAATAATATTACCCTCCACATCGCAGACGAATACATCTGCGTCGATAGAGTTGGAAATAATATACAGGGATTCGCACATCAGCTCTTTTTCCACGCTGTAGCGACTGTTAATGTCCTGCATAATCAACGAGGAGCTGATGGTACCGGATACGCTTTGCACATTCTCTTTCAGCAGATTGGTGCGTTCATTTTGAGAATAGGCGTTGACCATCAGGGTCAGAGCGGTGCCCAGCACGGTCAGAGTGACCAAAAAGATAGCGGCAAACAGCAGGAAGTATTTGGCAAAGATATTGCTTTTGACCGGCTTTTTACCGACGAGTACATCCTTAAATGCCATTACTTATTCCTTGGTCTCAAACTTGTAGCCGACGCCCCAAACGGTTTTCAGCTCCCATTTGTCACTGACGCCCTCTAACTTTTCACGCAGGCGCTTCACATGCACATCCACCGTGCGGGAGTCACCGTAAAACTCAAAGCCCCATACTTCGTCCAGCAGCTGGTCGCGGGTAAAGACGCGGTTGGGGTTGGAAGCAAAGTGGTAGATCAGCTCCAGCTCTTTGGGCGGCGTGTCAATCTGCACGCCGTTGACTTTCAATTCATAGTTGGCAATGTTGATCTCCAGCTTGTCATAGGTGACCACTTTCTTGCTTTCCTCGGCGTTGCCATTTTTGCCTTGGGTGCGGCGCAGCACGGCTTTCACCCGGGCCACCACCTCTTTGGCGTCAAAGGGCTTGACTACATAGTCGTCGGCGCCCAGCTCCAGTCCCAGCACCTTGTCAAAGGTCTCGCCCTTGGCGGTGAGCATGATGATGGGGGCGGAAGAGGTCTTGCGGATCTCTCGGCACACCTGCCAGCCGTCCATCTTGGGCAGCATAATGTCCAGCAGTACCAAATCCGGTGCCTTCTGCTGGAAGGCGGTTACGGCGGCTTGGCCGTCGTTGGCGGTAAACACCGTGTAGCCCTCATTCTCTAAGTATAGTTTCAGTAATTCGCAGATGTTTAATTCATCATCCACTACCAGAATTTTGCTCATTGTTTTCGCTCCTTTTCTTTGATACTGCTATCATAGCAGGTTTTTTTGTTCATAATTTTAGAATTCGGTAAACAAAAAATGAAATTTTTTAATAATTTGCGAACGAATTTTTACCATTCTTTGCCCCGGCGCAGAGCGCTCTCCACATGATCGATAAACTGGCGGGCGCAACGGGGAGAACGACCGCCTCGGCGCACGGCCCACTGCTCGGCGGCAGCGTCCAGCCGCTGGGCGTCCACTTGCAGGCCACGATCGGCGGCAATCTTTTCCACAATGTCCAGATAATCCTTTTTGTCCGGGTTAATAAAGGTAATGGTCAGCCCAAACCGATCGGACAGAGACAGTTGTTCCTGGCGGGTGTCATTTTTGTTTACATCGTCCTCCCGGTCAGAGAAGTTCTCTTTGATTAGGTGGCGTCGGTTGGAGGTGGCATAGATCAGCGTATTGGGCTGGCAGGCAGACAGGCCGCCCTCCAGCGCCGCTTTCAGCTCTGTAAAAGCGTTGTCCTGGCTGTCAAAGCTTAGGTCATCAATATAGATGATAAATTTCATCGGGCTGTCCGCCAGGTACTCCCGAATCAAGGACAATTCCTCCACCGCGCTTTTGGGGATCTCGATCATGCGCAGACCCTGTTCTTTGTATGCATTCAGGATGGCGTGAATGGTGGAGCTTTTGCCGGTGCCCCGGTCACCGTACAGCAGCACGTTGTTGGCGGGCAGTCCGCAAACAAAGCTCTCTGTATTGTCCACCACCTGGCTCCGCTGCAATTCATAGTTCTTCAGATCGGACAGCTGGATCGGGTCTGTGGCGGAGATGGGGGAGAGGGCGTGATCCCGCCACTCAAAGGCGGCGTAGCTGGCAAACAGACCGTAGCCGTTTCTTTTATGGAATGAGGCCAGTGCTTCCGTTTGCTCCGCCCAGTTTTGGCTCAGGGGCGGCAGCGCTTCGCCGTTCTCCCATCGGGGCAGGGTGCCCAGCACTTCCCGCAGGTCCTTATTCTCTACTGCATGCAGAATATCTTCCGGGGTCAGGTCGGCAATAGCCTCCAGCTTGGCAAGGTCGCTTTTTACACCATCCAGGATCGCAGGGTGCAGACGGTCTGTCGCATCGCCGGCGGCGGCTTTGCTGAATACATTGTCGTCGGTGAGGATCAACTTGGAAATATACCGGCGCAGCGTGTCTCGAGGTGCCAGTGTGCTAAAAAAGGCACTTTGCGCCTCCAGCACAGCCTCACCGTCTTCTATGCTGCGCAGCAGGTGCAGCAGACTGTGCATCACCGGGTCTGTCTTGAATTGATAGATGCATAGGGATTCCATATTGTATCGTAATTGGGTTGCTTTGTTCATTTTTTACGCTCCATTATATATATTCTCTTATTTATATCCTTATCATATAGCATTTGTTCACAATTTACAACCCCCGCAGGGCAAATTCGTGCAGGGTGAACAAAGAACAGCAGAAAATCAGTTCTATAATTGTAAGATGTCAGACAACGCCTTGACTTTTACATACAACTTGTGTTATGATGTGAGCAGAGGTGAGGAATATGCCAAGATCAGCAATGCTGCCGGAGAGTACGGCACAGCAGATTTTGAATATGATCGAGACCCAGCACCGCTTTACGGTGGGAGATAAGCTGCCGAATGAGAATGACCTGGCGGCGGAATTGGGCGTTAGTCGTTCCACCTTGCGGGAGGCCATTCGAATTTTGACCACCAGCGGTGTGTTGGAGATTCGACGGGGCAAGGGCACCTTTGTCAGTGCCAATACGGTGATCGACTCGGCGGATCTGAGCGATATTGCTTCCGGCTTGGACGATCTGTTCGAGATGCGACTGATGTTTGAACCGGATTGCGCTTTTTTGGCTGCACAGCGGGCAACGCAGGAAGAAATTGACGCTATTTGCTACTACGGTGAGCAGGTGGAAAAGAAGATTTTAAGCGGCGAGGACCGCACGGCAGAGGAGCAAAAGTTCCATGAGAGTATTGCCAATGCCACACACAATGCGTTTGTGAAGCAGTTTATGCCTGTGATTTTCAATGCCATCAAAAAAGGCGTGATCGTCATGACCCGGGACAAGGATGTAAGCGCTGATAATCTAAACGACGATCGGCTGATTATGGACTTTATTAAGAAGCGCAATGCCGAGGGCGCCCGCACCGCCATGCGGCTGCACATTCTCCACGCCATGGAGCATTTGTAAAAAAATTAAATTGCCTATTGACAACAGACATCATACAGGATATAATGTGAATTGTTAAGAAACCACAGCGACATCATACAACACTGTGACTTCAATTAAACTTATTTCTTAGGAGGAAACTACAATGGCAGAAGCAAGACTTTTCCATCAAGAAGATTGTAATCTGGATTACCTGAAGGGCAAGACCGTTGCCGTGATCGGCTTTGGTTCTCAGGGTCACGCCCATGCGCTGAACTTGAAAGAGAGCGGTGTGGACGTAGTTGTTGGTTTGTACGATGGCTCCAAGTCCTGGAAGCATGCAGAGAGCGTTGGCCTGAAGGTTATGACCACCGCTGAGGCTGCAAAGGCCGCTGACATTATCATGATCCTGACCCCGGATGAGAAGCAGGCTTCCATCTATAAGAAGGACATTGAACCGAACCTGACCGCCGGCAAGGCTTTGGCTTTCGCCCACGGTTTTAACATTCACTTTAAGCAGATCGTGCCTCCCAGCGATGTAGATGTGTTTATGATCGCTCCCAAGGCTCCGGGTCACACCGTTCGTTCCGAGTACAAAGAGGGCAAGGGTACGCCCTGTCTGGTGGCTGTATATCAGGACGCTACCGGTCATTGTGAGGATATCGCTCTGGCTTACGGCGCCGGTATCGGCGGTGCTCGTGCCGGTATTCTGGAGACCACCTTTAAGTGCGAGACCGAGACCGATCTGTTTGGTGAGCAGGCTGTGCTGTGCGGCGGCGTAACCGCTCTGATGAAGGCCGGTTTTGAGACCCTGGTTGAGGCCGGTTATGACCCGAGAAATGCTTACTTTGAGTGCATTCATGAGATGAAGCTGATTGTTGACCTGATTTACAACGGCGGCTTTGCCAAGATGCGTTACTCCATCTCCAATACCGCTGAATTCGGCGATTACGAGACCGGTAAGCGTCTGATCACCGATGAGACCAAGAAGGAAATGAAGAAGGTTCTGGAAGAGATTCAGGACGGCACCTTCGCTTCCAAGTTCATCACCGAGAGCAACAACGGTTGGGCACACTTTAAGGCCAAGAGAGAGATGGAAGCCAACCATCAGCTGGAGAAAGTCGGCGCCGAGATCCGCAAGCTGTATTCCTGGAACGGCGAGGACAAGTACGCAGAGAAATAATCCCTGTTTGCTTTATAATTACCAAACGAACAGCCATCACCTTTATGGTGATGGCTGTTTTTTGCGTGTGTCCGTTATGCTTATCGCCCAACCGGCACTTTATTCAAGCCACCCCGATTGCAGTGGAGGTGGATCTTGTTTGCGCCGCTTGATCACAGATGCTTGCCGCGCAACCTGCGCAGCGTAGAGTTTTGAAAAGCGAATAAAGCTCGCAGTCAACGGCTATTGATGGCTTTTACAAACATTCTGGATAAATGCGCCCATTTCGTCCAACAGGTCCTCGGCTTGGGGAAAGACGCCTATGGCGTTTAAGAAGCCGTGTCCCATGCCGTTATACATGACCAGGCGGGTGGGCACGCCGGCGTCGTGCAGTTTGTGGGCCCAAGCCACCGTGTCGTTGCGCAGGTAGTCTAGCGCACCCACAGAGAGAAAAGTGGGCGGGTTCCCAGCCGGGTCGGAGGTGTAGGGATTGCACAGATCATCCGGCTTCGGAATACCTAAAAAGGACTTGCCGGAGCGAGAGAGCAGCTCCATTTGCCGCACCAGTCCCATAGCCAGCTTTTGCTGTCCCGGCGCCGGGTGGTAGTCTGTTTCTTTTGGGTGATAGTAGCGGTCTGTGCTGCCAAACAGGTTTAGGGTGGGGTAGAGCAGCAGCTGCCCCCGCACCCGGTGGGTACCTTTGTAGCGGGTGGCGCAGCCTTGGGCCAGGTTGCCGCCGGCGCTGTCACCTACCACAAAAACGGCCCTTGGGTCAATGTGCAGCTCCCGGGCACCGTCGCCGCCCAGCCATTCCAGTACGCGGCAGCAATCATCGTACAGCGTGGGATATGGATGCTCCGGCAGCAGTCGGTAATCCACCGCTACCACAGGCATACGGAACTTTTCTACAAACAGCTTCCACCCCTCGTCATAGGGGCGCAAGGTGCCGCCTACAAAGGCACCGCCGTGGATAAAATACAGGCAAGGGCTGCCCGGCGTACATTGGGCACTGTTGTACATGCGAATGGGAATGGGATAACCGTCCGCCGCCGGTACGGTGCTGTCCCGCACTTCAATCTTTGCCTGTACGCATTTGGCGTAGGAAACACGGTCACACCCGGCACGGAATCCGGCCAAGATCTTCGGCGTTACCGGGATCTTGACCCGGTCCAGAATGAAATTTGGCACCAGCCCCGTGGACCGCGCCATTTTGCCCATGGGTCCGCCCAGCAGCCGCGGGTCAATCCCATTTGGCGAACCGGCGTCCGGTGCATATTTGGTGATGTAGGGCAGATCGCCGTCCATCTCCACCGCCGCCGTGGCCTTTAGTTGTTGCAAAAATTCCTCCGTGTACCACTTGTGATCCCATTGCTTTTTCGGTTTCATTCCCGTACCCCCGTCTATCGACCGCTTTCTGCTTTCATCATACCAAAATCCTTGCCAAATTGCAAATACCGCTGTTCTCGACTTTTGGCAGCATTGCTACAAATTGACAGGATTGGCAGGATGGAGTATAATGCGGATAGACATTTTAGGGGGAATGGGTATGGAAACAAAGGAAAAGGCTGTGCAGGCGCAGACCGGTGCGGCGAAGGGGAAAAAGAGCAGAAAGAAGGTATGGGCTGTGGTGATCGGCGTTTTGCTGGCGGTGATTGTGGTGGCTATTGCGTTTATTGAACTGAGCACTTTGCCCCGCAAGGACACGGCGGACGATGTGATTTACATTGGCGGTATGGTCTCCTCGGACACCGTGGAGTACGCCGACGGCAGCGGCAAGGGGCTGCTGCGCAATTCGGTGGTGAAGATTATGCAGATGGTGTGGCGCTACTGCGATGGGGGCGACAAAGCCAAGCACGCGGCCCAGAATCCGCCTACGGTGACGGAAGTGAACGACCTGGCCTATATAGAGGACGGCAATCTGTACCACACATTAGATGTGCTGTACCCGGCGGATACACAGCCCGGTGCTAAGCTGCCGGTGATCATTGACATTCACGGCGGCGGCTGGATGTATGCGGAAAAGGGGCTGAACCACCACTACTGCGCCGCTCTGGCGGATCGGGGGTATGTGGTTTTTAATATTAACTACCGACTGGTGCCGGATGTGACGGTGAACCAGCAGTTGCAGGATGTGGCCCGGGCGCTGCGCTGGATTCGTGACCACGGCAGCCAATATCCTTGCGATATGCGAAATATTATGCTTACCGGCGACTCTGCCGGCGGGCAGTTGGCGGCATACAGCGCGGTGCTGATGCAAAGTGCCCAGCTGCGCAAAACCTTTGACACAGTGGATCCGCAAATGGAGCTGACGGCGCTGCTGCTTACCTCGCCGGTGGCCTTTATGCGGGACGGCGGGCTGTTTAGCCTGTATACCAAGCCCATGTGGGGCACGGATTACAAAGACAAAGCCACTTATCCGTACATGGATTTTGACCAAATCATTGACTATGCCCGGGCGCTGCCGCCTACTTATTTGATCACCAGCAGCGGCGATACCCTGGCTAACAAACAGACCCATCGATTGTACGAAGTGCTGCAAGCCCATGGGGTGCAGGCAGAGATCAAGGACTACGCCAAGGCGGAGTATAACCAGTCGCTGCCCCATGTGTTCAGCGTGTTACAGCCCTTTGAACCGGCAGGCACGGCAGCTATTGATAAAGCGCTTGCTTTTTATCAACAGGCCATGACCGCCAAAGCGGCGCAATAACAGGATAATAATTGCACCTGTGTATCACTGGGTACACAGGTGCTTTTGCTTTTATGCAGCACGCGGCGCTTTTCTTTGCGCGACAAAAGCGGCAAATTGCTTTTTATGCAACAAAAGGGCCACAAAGGGTCGGTTGCCTTTTGGTTGTCGGTTCGGTATAATGAGAATATCAAAACAAAGGAGGGGGAACCTTATGCGAACGATATTTCAAAATTGTACGCTGCTGGACGGTACGGAGCAGATGTCGCCTCGCCCCGGCACGGATGTGGCAATAGAAAATGACAAAATTGTACAGATCGGCAAGATCACACCCAATAAGGGGGACCGGGTGGTGGATCTGACCGGCAAGTATTTGATGCCCGGTCTAATCAATCTACATGTGCACTTGCCTGCGGGGGGCAAGCCCCAAAACAAGCCCATGAACACCAATCGACTAACCAAAATCGCCTTGTCCTCCGGTTTGTCCCGGGCGCTGGTGCTGCGCATGTGCCACGCCTATGCCATGCAGGGCCTGCTGTCCGGCGTGACCACGGTGCGCGCGGTGGGCGGTCTGGATAATTTGGACACCCGGCTGCGGGATCGGATCTATGCCGGTAAGCTGGACGGTCCGCGCATCTTAGCAGCCAACTATGCCATCGGTGTGCCCCACGGCCATATGGTAGGCTCCGTAACCCGCCCGGCAGAGACGGTGGAGGACGCAGTGCGCATGGTGGATCAGCTTCACGGCCAAAATGTGGATCTGATTAAGTTGATGATCACCGGCGGCGTGATGGACGCCAAGGTGAAAGGCGAGCCGGGTCGACTGATGATGCAGGCGGATATGATCAAGGCTTGCTGCGATCGCGCCCACAGCTATGGTCTGAAGGTGGCTGCCCATGTGCAAAGCCCGGAGGGGGTACGCACAGCGGTGCTCAATGGTGTGGACTCCATTGAGCATGGCTCTACTTTGTCAGAGACGGAGCTGGCTGCCTTCCATAAAAGCGGCGCGGTGTTGGTGTGCACCCTGTCTCCGGCGCTGCCCATGGCCAAGTTCCAAAGAGAGACTCTGGGCATTACCGAGGCGGTGCAGTACAATTCCAATTTGGTGTATAACAATATGATCCTGGGCGCCAGGGCGGCGTTGGCGGACGGCGTACCTGTGGGTCTGGGGACGGACACAGGCTGCCCGTACACCACCCATTACAATATGTGGCGGGAGCTGCATTATTTCCAAAAGGAAGTGGGCGTTACACCGGAGTTTGCGCTCTATACCGCCACATTAAACAACGCTCGTATTCTGGGCCTTGGTGATGTGACCGGCAGCGTAGAGGTGGGCAAGTGCGCCGACTTGCTCATCGCAAACAGTGATCCGCTGGCAGACTTTCGTGCCCTGGAGCAGCCATATATGGTGGTGGCTCGCGGCAAGGTTTACGACCATCCGCAAATCAAAAAATACCCTGCCTGCGATGCGGAACTGGACAAGTATTATGATTGATTGAAACACCTAATATGTGCAAAGCGCTTTGCAAATGAGAAATCGCCACCTTTTTGGGTGGCGATTTTTTATTTGCTGTAAATCATTTGTTTCTTTCCATGAACATTTTATATCAGCCATTTGTCTTTTCATATTCTGCCATATTCTGCATGAGCGACAGGGGATAAAGAAAAAACAGAGAGATACATAGCAAGCAACTTAAGAAGAGCATTCTTCATTCTGTTGTTTTGCGGTGGTTGATTTGGAAATTGTGATTATCGGTCTGCCGGCCGATAGGGCGGGCAGGTGTAGATCCGGCGGGTGCGGCTTTTTTTGCCGTAGGCGATGGCTGCCTTGGGGCAATAGCTGATACAGGCCATACAGTGGGTGCAATGGCCGTTCCACCGAGCTTGCCGCCTTGCAGTTCAATGTTGTTCATGGGGCACAGGGTGGCACACTTGCCGCAGCCGATGCAGCTGTCGTCCACCGTAAACGCCCGGTCATGAACGCAGGTGGCGTAAAAAATCGGGTTGACGATATAGGTCATAAACTTGCCAAACACCGTGGGTTTCGGTTCCGTTACCGGACAGCCGCTTTCTATGGCAGCAGCGGTCTGCTCCAGCGCAGGCACCGCAGCGGCAAGAATGTGGTTCACTTCTTCCGCCGAGTTGGGGGTGGAAAACAGGGCAATGTAATTTTCCGGCATAACGATCTCTGCCGTGCCCATATATTCCAGCCCCAGTCGGGTGCAAAGCTTCCGGTTTGTCTCCGGGGCGTTGTGTATTTCGCCGCCACAGGTCATCACAAAGTATGCCTGCCTGCTGCCGGAAAAATGGCATCGGGTCAGAAAATCCGCAAAAATATGGGGGATCTGCCAGGCATAGGTGGGGCAAACAAATACCCATGGCGTTACGGAATGGAACCGGGGTGTGGTGCCGCCTTGAATAAAGGGGGTGCAGTCCCGAACCGTGTCGTTCAGCCGGTGGCCCAGCAGTTCCGCCGCATAGCGGCTGTTGCCGGTGCCGGTGTAGTACAAGATCATAAAAAGCTCCTTTAATAAATCAAAATCAGCAAATTCTGGGCAAACCTTCGCCGTACAGCACGCTGACACGGCGCTTGCCGCCAATGGGAGTCAGTGCCACTACGCCCTCCCCGTCTGTTACGGTGCCGATGACGGCGGCCTCTGCACCGTAGCGACTGGCGCGCAGCAGCTCCAGCGCTCGATCCGCCTGGTGGACAGGTACGGCAGCCAGCAGCTTGCCCTCGTTGCCCATGTGCAGCAGCTCCAGTCCTAAGATATGGGCAAAGGCACGCACATCCTCGTGCACCGGGATCGCCGTTTCGTCGATCTCTATGCCGCAGTTTGCCGCCTCTGCCAGCTCGCACAGTACGGTGCCCAGGCCGCCCCGGGTAATGTCCCGCAAGGTGTGCACTTCAACGCCCCCTTGCAGCAGGGCAGCAACCATATTGCCCAGGGGGGCGCAGTCGGATCGAACGGTATTGTCCATGCCCATGCGGGCAGAGAGAATGGCTGCGTGGTGGTCGCCCATGGCGCCGCTGACCAGCAGAGCGTCTCCCGGTTGTAACGCAGTGGCGGCAATGTGTGTGTCGGTGGGCAAAATGCCCACGCCGGCCGTGTTGATATAAATATTGCCGCTGCCCTCTACCACCTTGGTGTCGCCGGCAACGATGGTCACACCGGCCTCGTCGGCGGTGGCTGCCATAGACCGGGCAATGCGGCGCAGGTCCTGAGTGGTGCATCCGGTCTCCAAAATGAAACCGGCGGTCAGGTACTTGGGTGTGGCGCCACGCATCAGCAGGTCATTGACGGTGCCGCACACCGCCAGGCGGCCAATGTCGCCGCCGGGGAAAAACAAGGGCTGCACCACAAAGCTGTCTGTGGTAACAGCCAGCTGCCCGCTGCCGGGCACCACGGCGCTGTCGTCCATTTGGCGCAGAATGGGATTGTCAAAAGCCTTGGCAAACACGGTGCGGATCAGTTCTCCGGTGGCCGCGCCGCCACTGCCGTGGGCAAGGGTAATTTCCATAACGGCTCCTTTTATTCTATGGGATACATCTTCTCTAAATGCGCCAGCACATTTTGAATAAATTGCAGTTGCGCCGGGTCGGTGATCGGCCGCCCGGAGGCAAAGTAGGTGACTCCCGGGGTGCTCGTGTGGGTGGCAGGCAGGTCAACCGTTCTGCGGATCAGCTGGCGCACGGTGCCGGCGTTGCCGTCTACAAAGTGCATTTGGGGCGGCAGCAAGGTGCGCAGTTCCTGCTTAAACAGATTAAAATGGGTGCATCCCAGCACAAAGGCGGCGTAATCTTCCAAGTTAAATTCGGCCAGTTGCTCGCTTAAATAAGCGTGTACCTGGGCGCCGGAGTAAATGCCTTTTTCTGCAAAGCGCACCAGTCCGGGCAAAGGCAGCAGATCCACCAAGTGGTGGCCGTCATAGTGCTCTACCAAGCATTTCAGCTTGTTGCCTCGAATGGTGATGGGCGTGGCTGCTACCAGCACCCGGTGGGTATCGTCTTGATTCAGCGCCAGCTTGACCGCCGGCTCCATGCCGATGATGGGCAGGGGGTAGCGATCCCGCAGGGTGGCCGCCGCCACGCTGGTGGCAGTGTTGCACGCCAGCACAATGGCGTCCGCTCCCTGCTCCAAGAGAAAGCGCACCGCTTCATCTGTGTAAGTTAAAATTTGTTCTCTGGTTTTTTCGCCATAAGGCACATGATCCTCATCGGCATAGTATAAAAAATGGGCCTCCGGCAGCATACGCTTTGCCTGGTAGAGAACGGACAGGCCGCCGATACCGGAGTCAAAAATAGCAATGTTCATAATGGGTTACATCCTGTGATTAAGATATGTGTTGTGGCAGCTACCCTCACCGGACACCATACAGGCGCCCCGCGGGTGCCGGGGGTACAGGCCGTGCCAAACAGGGGGCAGGCCGTTGGGGGGATTGCACCGGTGATCACTTGCGCGCACCGACAGCCGCTTTGGGCCGCCGCGTCTGTGGTCAGTTGGGCACTGCCGGCGTCTAAATGTTGGTACTGGGGGCGCAGCACCAGTCCGGAGCCGGGCAAAATGCCCAGTCCCCGCCAGGCGGCGTCCGTAGGCTCAAAGTATTGGTCCACCAGCGCTCGGGCCGCAGGGTTGCCCTCCGGTCGAACGGCGGCAGGGTAGAGATTTTTGCACACACCTTGCCCGGCTAAGCGAACCAGCGCGTACAGGCTGCATAGTAACTCCTCCCCGGTAAAGCCGCTGATCACAAAGGGCAGACCTTGCGCCGCAGCCAGTTGATGCCAGGGGCCTTCGCCGGTGATGACCGCCACATGGCCAGGCGCCAGGAAACCGTCAATCTTCATTTCGCCTTTGCATAGGGCGCGCACCGCCGGGGGCATGGTCTTTAGCGCCGTCAGCAGCTGCACATTGGGAATCTGTTCTTTCATAATGGTGTCTGCCAGCACCGCATACACCGGGGCGGTGGTCTCAAATCCCACGGCGGCAAACACAAACCGGGTGCTCGGTTCCGCCTTGGCAAGAGACAGCACTTCCAGCGGAGAATAGACCATTTGCACTCGCCCGCCGACAGCCACGCACTGCTCCAACGCCCGGGCACTGCCTGGCACCCGCAGCAGATCGCCAAAGGTGCACACACACATACCCGGTTCCATGGCCAAGTCGCACAGCCGGTCAATATAGGCTGATACGCTGACGCACACCGGGCAGCCCGGACCGCTGATCAGGTGAATACGGGGCGATAAAATGGCGGGTATGCCGTTCTCGCTGATGGCGGCGGTGTGGGTGCCGCAAATTTCCATAAAAGTCAGGGGCGGACCGTGGTAGTCGGCCAGCGCCCGGCGAATGTTCGGCAGGTTCATAGCAGGGTCTCCAGTTCTGCCAACAGGTTGTTTATCTCCTGGGCCTGGCTTTCGCTGAGCACCTGGATGACCAGCCCGGCGTGCACCAGCACCCAGTCGCCCACTTGGGCTTTGACAACGCCCAGGTTGGCAGGCACCCGGTTGCCGCTGTATGCTACCGTGGCGGTGGTGCCGTTGATGGATAAAATTTTGCCGGGAGCGGCAACGCACATAGTCATTCCTCCAGTGCCGATATATATGCCTGTCCCAGTGCCAATGCTCCGTCACCGGGGGGCACCTTGCAGGCGGTATAAACGGTGTAGCCGTTGCGCCGCAGCAGATCTGCCGTGCAGCGGGTCAAAATTTGGTTGGTAAAGCAGCCACCGGAGAGCACCACAGTGCTGCGTCGGTAGGCTTGGGCTTGGTTCAGGATCCACCGGGCCAGCCAGTGGTGCAGCCCCAGTGCCAGGGCGGGCACATCTGCCTTTTGGCACTGCATTTCCTCCAGCAGCTCCCGCGGGGTGCAGGCCGGGTCAAAGAGATAAGCGCCGCTTGCCCGGCGAGCCGCTTGCTCTACCGTGGCGGCGCATTGCCCCTCATAGGTGTTGGTATCGCACAGCCCCAGGGCGGCAGCCGCAGCATCAAACAGGCGCCCTGCGCTGCTGTTTTGCAGCAGGGGTACGCCGGCGTCTTTCGCCCGGTTCACCAGCGGTTGGGTGCCTAGATAGCAGCTAAGGCACAGTTGGGCGTCCGTTGCCACGCTGTCTCCGGGGGGACAGGTAAAGGGCGGCAGATGCCCCAGGTGGGTAAAGCGCCCACCGTCAAAGTCAAATACCTCGCTGCCCCAAATTTGGCCGTCGGTGCCGTAGCCGGTGCCGTCCAGGGCAAAGCACAAAGCCGGTTCGGTCAGTTGGTGCTCCGCCAATACGGCGGCAGCGTGGGCAATATGGTGCTGCACCTGCATATCCGGCGTATAAAACCGGTGGGCGGTATAGCCGGGTGCAGGTCTGCTACCACTTTTTCTGCCGTAAAGCCGTGAAGGGCGGCGAAGCGCTCTATATTTTCTTGATAGGCAGCCAGGCAATCCGGGTGGTTCAGGTCGCCAAAGGGTTGGGACAGAAACACATAGCGCCCGGCGTGGTAGCCGAAGGTGGCTTTTAGATCACCGCCCAGGCACAGGGTGGTCTGTTTGGCGGCAAAGGGCAGTTCAACGGCCAAAGGCACATAGCCCCGCGCCCGGCGCATAAAGGCAGGATTGCCCTCTGTCACTTGCAGTACAGAGTCGTCAATAGGGGTCAGGATTGGACGATCGTGACCCAGCACCGGCACGCCGAACTGCTGCACGGCTGTATCGTCTGTGCACATAGGCGCGCCGCTGATGTTGGCACTGGTGGCCACCAGGGGCGAGATCGCCTCCAGCAGCAGAATTTGCAGTGGATTGCAGGGCAGGAACGCCCCCACCCGGTCACTGCCGCAGGTGATCTCTGTGGGCAGCGGTCGCTTGCTATGCAGCAGCACAATGGGTCGGGCAGCAGACAGCAGCAGCTTCTCCTCTGCCTGGCTCACCCGGCAATACTGCCGCACTTCTTCTATATTGCGAAACAGCACCGCAAAGGGCTTTTGCCCCCGGTGTTTGATTTGCCGTATTTTTGCCACGGCTGGCGGATTTGCAGCGTTGGCGCACAGGTGATAGCCGCCAATGCCTTTGACGGCTATCACTTCTCCCTGCCGCAGCAGTTGGGCAGCTGTCTCTATGTCCATGGTTAGCTGCGGTCCACAGTGGGGGCAGGCAATGGTTTGGGCGTGGCAGCGCCGGTCTGCGGGGGTGGTGTACTCCGCCCGGCAGTCCGGGCAAAGGGGAAAGCGCCCCATCACCGTGCGTTCCCGGTCATAAGGCAGGGCCTCCATAACCGTGTACCGCGGTCCGCAGTGAATACAGGTGATGAATGGGTGCCGATAGCGCCGGTTCTTGGGATCCAGCAACTCTCGTTGGCAGTCCGGACAGGTGGCCAGGTCCGGGGGCAGAAAAGGCAGACCCCGGGCACCACGGCTGTGGGTGATGGTAAAGCCCTGAAATGGCTGGAACGGCAGTTCATTCACTTCATATTGATAGATAGAAAAGGCGCGGCACAGCCGCTTTGCGAAGGCAGTGAGCGCCGCGCCCTCTCCGGTGGCGGTGAGGGTCACCCGGCCGCCGGTGTTGCACACCGTGCCGGTGATTCCCAGTTCCGTAGCCAGTCGCAGGGCGGTGGGGCGAAAGCCCATACCCTGCACAATGCCGCTAAAGATATATTCTTTCGTGATCATACGGGTTTGGTATAGGTTTCCGTGCCGGCAGCGCCGTCGTCCGGGGCAAAGGACAGGGCGTGAAACTTGAGACACGCATCCATACATGCGCCGCACTGCACGCAGGCGCTGCGGTCAATGGCCCAGGTGCGGCTTTCTTTCCGGTCCACGGTGATGGCCTCCTGGGGGCACTTGCGGGCACACAGGCCGCAGAGAATGCACTTCTCCATATCGTTGACGATCTTGCCGTCTTGGGGTGCCGCTTCTTCTTTCTGCTCCGGCTGGGGCTTTTGGTACACATCCACCAGCTTTTTCGGCCCCGGCGGGGTGTAGCCCGGCTGCATTTGCAGGCAGTGCTTGGGGCAGCCGGTGGTACAGTCTGCGCACTGCACGCAGCCCATACGGTCAATGCTCCAAGTACCGGCAGCCCGGTTCACGGTAATGGCGCCGGAGGGGCACTTGCGGCTGCACAGGCCGCAGAGAATGCAGGCGTCCATATCAATTTCCACATGGCCGCGGCTGCGTGCCGGGTATTCCCGGGGCACCTGCGGGTACTGCCGGGTGGCAGGCTTGGAAAACAGGTTCTTCAGCGCCGTGCGTGTAAAATCCATAAATGCCATAGGAACCTCCTTACCGCTCCGTGCAGCTGATGCACGGGTCAATAGTTAGGATCTGCAGCGGCACATCTGCCAGTTCGCTGCCGGGCAAAATGTGCAGGAGTGCATACAAATTGGTAAAGGTAGGGGTGCGCACACGAAAGCGCTCCAAAAACTTGGTGCCGTTGGCTTTCGTATAATAGAACGCCTCGCCCCGCGGCTGCTCCACGCGCACAATGGCCTCGCCCTTGGGCATCCCCTTGATGGGCACGGTCAGTTGGGAGTCGGGCACCTTGGCTGCCAGCTGGCGGATAATACCAATGGACTGAAACAGCTCGCCAATGCGTACCCGGCAGCGGGCGTAGCCGTCGCAGTCGGTGCTGGTGATGATGTCAAATTCCGCATCGCCGTAGGCTTCATACCCCAGCTTGCGGGTGTCAATCTCTATGCCGGAGGCACGGGCCATGGGCCCTACGGCGCCGTACAGCAGCGCCTGCTCCTTGGTGAGCACGCCCACGCCCCGCAGGCGGCTTTGCACACTGTAATCGTTCAAAAAAACATGGGCAAGGCTGTGCAGTTCTTTTTCCATATCGTCAAAGATGGCAACAAAGCTTTTGAGCATATCGCTGTCCATATCTTTCAGCACGCCGCCGATGGTGTTGACGCTAAAGATCACTCGCCCGCCGGTGGAGGCCTCAAACATATCCAGCACTTTTTCCCGCATACGCCAGCACTGCATAAACAGGGCGTCAAAGCCAAAGGCGTCGGCCAAGAGACCCAGCCACAGCAGGTGGGAGTGGATTCGGCTCATTTCGCCCCAAATGGTGCGCAGATATTTGGCTCTGGGCGGCACTTCTGCGCCAAAGATCTGCTCCAGGGTCTCGCAATAGGCCATGCCGTGCTTAAAGGAGCAAATGCCGCAAATGCGCTCTACTACATATTGATAGTCATGGAAGTCCCGACGACCGGCCAGTTCTTCCAGTCCCCGATGAACAAAGCCGATGGAGGGGATGGCCTCAACCACCTTTTCGTCCTCCAGGACTAAATCCAGATGTATAGGCTCCGGCAGCACCGGGTGCTGCGGGCCAAAGGGCACGATGGTGCGATTAGCCATTCTCTGCACCTCCCTCCGTTTTTTTCACGATGGTTACGTTCTCACCCATAGGGGCCTTGCAAAAGGGCGTTTCTTTGTCTATTCGGTAAAATTTGCCGTGGAAGTCCAGGTTGATACAGTCAATATCCACCCCGAACAGCTCGGCGATCTCATTTTCAAACAGCGCCGCAGAGGGAAAAATATCCGAGATGGAGTTGATGATCTCACCTGACTCCACAAATACCCGAAAGTTGTCCATTTGGTAGTCCTTGGCAACGGAATAGATCAGTTCCGTGCCATCTTCTCTTCCGGTGGCGCCGATCTGTACCAGCCGAAAGCCGGCGCGCAGGTGCTCCAGCATCATCCGGTACAGGGTCTTGATGTCCACATCTTCAATGGTGTAGCTTGGGTTCATTCTGCGGCCTCCTTTCGGCGTTCGCTTTTTTCTTGCAGCAGGGCCAGGGATTGCACCACGCCGTCAATAATACTCTCCGGCCGCGCGGCGCACCCGGGCACATAAATATCTACGGGGATCACTTTGTCCACCCCGCCCAGCACATTGTAGCAGTCCTTGAACACGCCGCCGTTGCAGGCGCACACCCCAATGGCGCACACCACCTTTGGCTCGTTCATCTGCTCGTAGATCTGGCGCACGACCGGCGCGTTTTGCTGGTTGACGGAGCCGGTGATCAGCAAAATATCCGCGTGCTTGGGGTTGCCGGTGTTGATGACCCCAAACCGCTCTACATCATAGAGGGGGGTCAAACAGGCCAGCACCTCAATGTCGCAGCCGTTGCAGGAGGTGCCATCGTAGTGCATAATCCACGGCGATTTGGTTACATTCGGCATACTTATACCCCCTTTAGCACTTGTAAAACAAAGATGTTGATGACCCCGATGATCATGGTCACCGCCCAAGTGGTTTTGAACATACGCTGCCACTTGAGGCGGGCGTTGGTGTTGTCAATGAGGATTTCCAAAAAGTAAGACAGCACCACGGCCACCGCTGCCAGCGCATAGCTCCAGGGCTTGCCGTTGATGAAAAACAGGGCGATAATGCCCATTAAAAATACGTTCTCATACCAGTGGCTCACCTCCACAATCAGGAGGGTTACGCCGTTAAATTCGGTGGTCAGCCCCTTGACCATCTCTTGATGGGCGTGGTGGCTGGTGGACAGGTCAAAGGGGTGCTTGCGTAGCTTGATGGTGAGAATGAACAGAAACCCGCAAAACACACCGGGCAGGTACACAATCGGCGGCAGGCCGCTTGACCGCACAATGTCGCTGACCTTAAAGCTGCCGGTGGCCAGATAAAAGCCAACGGCGGTGAGCAGCACCATAGGCTCATAGGCCATGGTTTGCAGCATCTCTCGATTGGCACCCATCGCCGCATAGGGGCTGTTACAGGTGGTGGCCGCCAGGATCAGACACAGGTTGGCGGTGGTTAGGGCAAAAAAGATCAGCAGCAGATCTCCCCCGCCGAAAAACAGCGCGCCGGTAAAAATAACGAAAATCAAGAAGCTTACATGGCAGACGATCTGAATGTGGTTCATATACTTGGTTTCTTTGCCCAGCAGCTTGCCCACATCGTAGAAGGACTGGAGCAGCGGCGGACCTTGGCGCCCTTGCATACGGGCGGTGGCTTTGCGGTCCACACCTTGCAGCAGACCGCCCACGCCCGGTGCCAGCAAAATATACAGCGCCACACTGATGGCAGCAACAGCAGCATTGCTCATCGCACCGCACCTCCTAACGCAATGACGGTATAAATCAAGATGGCTGCTGTGGAGAGCACCACGCTGGGGCTCCACAGCTTGGTCTCACCGAACAGGTCGGTCAAGTACCAGTTGGTGATCCAGGAGTGCTTGGGCTCGCCCATGGCATCATAGAAATAAGTCTGCTTGCCGGTATTCACGCCGGCAAGGTATGTGTCTTCAAAGGTAATGTGAGAGCGGCGCAGCAGAATCATCGTCACCATAGGCACCACAAAGATCAGCACCAGCATAATGATCATAATGAGAATATTGTCGCTGGACAGCACCGCCGAGGCGTGGCCGTACACACCGGCCAGGTACGGGGTAACCACGAATTTAGACACTGCCGGGAATACAAAGCACAGCAGCACCATCAGTACCGAGTGAATGAGCAGAGAAGTCCACTGATCCCCGGAGGTTGTGTTTTTTTGACGGGTGTCCTTTCGGTTCCAGGAAAGCACGGTGGCCACCCATTTGGTCCAGTAAAACAGAGTGGTGGCGGAGCCGAAGCAGATAAACAGCACCAGGATAATGGAGCCGCTGTCCACAAAGGCTTTTAGCGCCGCCCACTTGGAGATCAGCATGCCAAAGGGCGCCAGAAACATACCGGCAATGCCGATGGAAAGGGTCAGCGCCAGGCGTGGGTGCCGGGCAATCAGTCCGTGCATGGACTCAATATCCCGGCTGCCGGTGGCGTTCTCAATGGCACCCACTGTTTGAAACAGCAGGGATTTGGATACTGCGTGGAAGATCAGCAACAGAACAGCGGCCCATACCGTCTCCTGTCGGCCCACACCGGCACAGGCGGCGATCAGTCCCAGGTTGGAGATGGTAGAGTAGGCCAGCACAGCCTTGCCGTCACTGACGGTAATGGCCAGCATGGAAGTGATTAGGAATGTAAAGCCCCCCACCAGGCTCACCATAGAGCCGGCATAAGTGCCGTACATCACCGGCGCCAGGCGGATTAGCAGGTACACACCGGCCTTTACCATCGTGGCGCTGTGCAACAGTGCAGAGGAGGGCGTGGGCGCCACCATGGCTCCCAGCAGCCAGCGGGAGAAAGGCAATTGTGCGCTCTTGGTCAGTGCGGCAAAGGCCAGCAAAATCACCGGCGCCACCACCAGCTTGCCGTCACACAGGATCAGGCTTTGCAGGTCTGTGACTCCAAAGCGCACCCCTGCCCAAAAGATGGCTGCTGCAAATCCAAGTCCGCCCAGCAGATTCATCCACAGGGCACGGAAGCTGTTTTGCACCGCCTCTTTGGTGCGGGTGTAGCCGATCAGCAGGAAGGACACAAGGCTGGTGATCTCCCAAAAAAAGTAGAGCCATAACAGACTGTTGGACAGCACCAGACCAAACATGGCACCTAAGAATACATACAGCATGGCAAAGAAAAAGCGACGCCGATCGGTATATTCCTTATGATGGCTATGGTAATCGCGCATATAGCCTACTGCATATACTGTGATGAGTGTGCCTACAACGGCGATGATCAGCACCATAATCACGGTCAGTTGGTCTGCAAACAGGTTGTAGGGCTGTACGGCAGGCTTATAGCCTCCCAGTTCATACACAAAGGTCAGTACTGTTTGCACAATGGACAGCACCGCCACATAGTAGCGCCGGTACTTGATGCTAAGGACGGTGATCAGCACCGCAAAGCCGGCCTCCAGCGCCAGCATGGTATGGTCAATGATCCCGCCGCTCTGTAAAAAGCGCAGCTGCAAATTCTCCCCCGAGAAGAAACACACGGCAAAGGCCACGGCGCTGATCATCAGCACGCCGGCGCTGCCATAGACGATAAGCCGGCGCATACGGTCGCTGCCGCACAGTGCCAGCAACAGGGCGCTGACAAAGGGCAGAAGTACCAGAATTGCCAGCAAAATCTGCATCTGTTCCATGGTGTTCGTCTTTCTCCTTGCATAAGTTATAATATTATAATTATAATATTAACACGAACGAAAGCACCGGTCAATAAGGAAAAAATATTGGACGACGAATCGGCAATTTTGTCTGACTTTTGACGCCAAAAAACACCAAAGGTAAAATGCACAAGAAAAGGCAAAAAAAGAGTGACAATTTAGTTACAAATTTCTGTTGCCTTTTTGTGTCGGGTGCTATATAATCAACTTGATTATAAGAGAGGAGGTTGTCTGGTTATGGCAAACAAAGTGCGGGTGACGGCACTGTTTTTGGTTTTGGCAATTTTAATCGCAACCTTTGGCGCCGTGTCTGTGGTTCAGGCCAAGACGGTGGGGGATGTGGAGAAGCTGGAGATCATCGAAGAAGGCCAGCAGACGGACTGCACCCTGCGTTGGCACCGGGTCAAGGGCGCCGATGGGTATCAGATTTTTCAATCCGTAAGCGATAAAAAGGTCTTTGATAAAGTTAAGACGGTGGAGGGCAAAAAGAACACACGTGTGCAGCTGACGGATTTAACGCCGGCCACTGTGTACCGCTACAAGGTGCGGGCATATAAGATTTACAGAGACCAGGAATATACCGGTGATTTCAGCCCGGAGATGACGGCATACACTTTGCCCGGTGCACCTAAGGTGGAGGCGTCCTCCCTGTCGGAGGGGTCTATGAACCTGCGCTGGTCTACGGATACCGGAGCAGCGGGCTATCAGCTGCAGTATGCAAAGGATAAGGACTTCAGCGCGGATGGTGCGCAGACCATGGACTTTAAGGCCGGTCAAAACAGTGCAGTGCTGGAGAAGCTGACGGAGAAGGCCACCTACTATGTGCGTATGCGCGGCAGCATGGCTGTGGGCAGCAGCACCAAGTACGGCCCCTGGAGCGAGGTTAAGCGTATACAGATCGCGGAGACGGTGAAACTGCCTGCGAATATTGATAAGGACAAGCCGATGGTGGCCTTGACCTTTGATGACGGCCCGGCCTTTGACGGTTCCACCGGCCGCATTTTAGATGTGTTGGAGAAGTACGGTGCCCGCGCTACCTTCTTTATGGTGGGTACGCGAATCAATGACAACACCAAGAAGTACTTGAAGCGAGAGTTGGAGCTTGGCTGTGAGCTGGGCAACCACACCTACAATCACGATCACTACGGCAAGGCGGTGACGGAGGCGGATGTGGTTAAGTGCTCAGATGCTGTATATAAGGCCTGCGGCAAGCGGCCCACGGCATTCCGCTGCCCCGGCGGCAATATGAGCAGTGTCATGCAGAATACTGCCAAAAAGAGGGCATGATCATTGCTTACTGGTCGGTAGATACGGAGGACTGGAAATCCAGGAATCCGGCACAAATTATCAGTCAGGCAGAGCACGGTGCCTATGACGGCAGCATTATCCTGATGCACGATATTTACGGCTCCACCGCAGACGCGGTAGAGAAAATTGTACCGGCGCTGGTGAAAAAGGGCTATCAAATTGTGACGGTGTCTGAGATGATCCAGGCCAAAACCGGCAAGGCACCGCAAGCCGGTCAGCAATATATCGACTACAAGACCATTAACAACAATACCCACTGATGATACACTTTATAACAAAAGCGAAACAAACGGAAAAAGACCTGCGCACCCGCTTTGCAGACGATAAGTTTGCCGAGTGGGAGGCGCAGGTCATTGACGCTTTGGATGTGGATTTTTCTCTGGTGCGCCGCGAGGTGCACACAATGGAAGAATTTGAGCAGCAGCTGAAAGCGCCGTTTTTGGAGAACAAAGAAAAGATTTTCTACCGCGGCGAGCGGGTGGACGATCGTGCCCGACCGCTGATCCCCACCATTTTTCGCAACCGGCAGGCCCTGTTTGACAATGGGGATGCGGTGGCCAAGGTGACGGCGGATTTTGTGTATGACTTTTACAGCCGGGACGGCAGCTATATGCACCTGTATGAGAAGGTGATGGACCCGCATCCGCGGCAAAATCTGTATCGGCTGTTTGCTTTTTCCCAGCATTATCTGGATGTGTCGCCCTTTGTGGATTTTACCAAGAGTCTGTATGTTTCTCTGTCTTTTGCGCTGAAGAACCGGCAGGTGTATTCGGCGCCGTTGGCGCTTTATACGGTAAAAATTCGGGACGAAGGGGATTATACCGAGTCCTTAGCTACGGCGAATGCCTGGCTGGAGGATTACAAGGTGTATGTGTTCCGCCGTCGGGAGGATTACATTAAGAGCCTGATGCAAAGCGGCGCCGCCGGGCTGCGCCAAATGCTGCGGCAAATGGAGCGGGAGCGTCAGGATATGGTTTTAATGGGCAACGCGCCCAGCGCCAAGCTGATCGGTATTCCAACCAATGATCTGATGCGCTACCAGCAGGGTGTGTTTTTGCTGCTGACGGATTTTTCCCTAATGTTCAACGGCTATCCCACCAAGAATATTCGGGAGGATTTTGAAGTTACCAAGTGGATCCTGGACGCCGAGATCTGCCCGGCATTGCTGCAAATGATCGAGCGGGAGGCTCCCTGGTATAATTACGACTGCCTGCTGGATGTGAAAACCGGGTTTGAAAAGGCCGCCAAATTTGATTTGTAATAGAATTTGTAAATGTAAAAAGGACCGTACAGTGTACGGTCCTTTGATTTTATATTGCGTGTGTTTCCATCAGCCACCCGGCTTTTATCTTTTACTTATGCACCAGGATCTTGCGGTACAGGGCTTCCACATCCTCTACCGTCAGCTTGGTGGGGTTGTTGCCCAGTCGGTTGATGTCCACCTTTTTGGCAAAGGCGGCGCATTGATCCGGCGTGGCAGTAGGCGACTGTAATTCCATTCTCTCCAGAAGGGAACGGAAGATGGCGACGCCGTCCGCTCCGTTTTGACCGCCCATCAGAATACCGATTCGGTCAAAGCTATCCAGCACATAGTCCCGACCCCGGGGATCGTTCACCCGGTCATTGTGGATGCGCATATAGTCCCAAATCTCTGCCAGCCCGGCGGCAACGGAATGACCGTGGCTGGTGTGGCAGTGCATGGTGATGTTGTAGCACATGGCGTGGGCCGCCGTGGTGGAGGTAAAATCAATGGCACGCCCGGCGTTATAGGAGGCGCGGAGCATACCCGCATTGCCTGCCGGGGTGTTTGCCAAATAGCCGTCCAGGTGCTCAAAATACAGGCGAATGGCCTTTTGGGCATAGGTGCGGCTTTCCGGGGTACTGCGCACACTCCAATAGCTTTCTATGGCGTGGCACAGGGCGTCCAGACAGGTGCACTTGCGTTGGTAGTCCGGTACCGTTTGCAAAAAGCAGGGATCCAGCAGCACATAGCCGGGCAGAAAGCCGGGGTGGCTGACAGAGTGCTTCTCGTCCTCGTTTACATAAAAGATAGAGTACCGAGTGGCCTCACTGCCGGTGCCGCTGGTGGTGGGAATGGTTAAAAAAGGAATGTCGTTGTCCCGCAGTTCGGCATCGTAGCCCACCACGCCCGGGTTGGTGATCAGCAGCTTGATCATTTTGGCGCTGTCCAGGGGCGAACCGCCGCCGGCGCCGATGATAAAGTCGCAGCCTTCTTTGCGGTATAATTCGGCTGCCGCCACCATATCCTCGTAGCGGGGATTGGGGCGCACCGTGTCCCATACTGTCAGGCGGCAGTGCGCTTGCAGGTAGGCAAAGGCGTCCGTCTTTTCAAAACTCTTGCCGCAGCAGAGAAAGGGGCGCTGAGCGCCGCAGTTCTTCAGTAGGGCAGGAATGTCTGTATAATTTTCAATGATCTTTTCTTCAGTCCGCATTGGCAAGCCACTCATATTCCGGCACATAGATTCTGGTTTTGTCCCACGGGTCGCCGTCTAAGTGCCGGATCAGCCATACATAATACATTTCGTACCCGGGAGCGGTGACCTGCTGGTGGGCGTTGCCGCCCCGAATGCACAGGCAGTCACCGTTTTGTGTTTTATAAGGGGTGTCGCCCTCAAACCCGGCGCCGAAGCCTTCCGGGTGATCAAACTGGTAGTAGTATACCTCCGGTTGGGGGTGGTGGTGGGGCGGATAAGAGGACCAGCGCCCCGGCTGATTGAACACCTCGCCCATCACCAAGTTGGACTGCGGGGCGTTGTCCAAATCAAACATAGTAGAGACGATCCGGTGCCCGGTGCCGTTCCACTGACCCTTGCCGAACTCCTGGTACAGGCAGTTCCCCGGGTGGTAGAATTCCGGCGCCAGGTGCGATCATTGTCGGTCATTTGCACCAAAATCTGGCTGCCTTCTATGGCAGTAACCGTGGCTTTTGTGCCCCGGCAAAAGTGCACGGCGTAGGGTTTCTTTTCAAATGGATTTTTGCGCCGGCAGGTCTCGTTTATGCTGTTGCCTACGGCAAAGGTCACCTGGCCGGATAGCAGTAGCACGGCACACTCTTTTTCCGCTTCTTCCAGAGTCAGGGTGTCGCCGGGCGCCAGCTTTTGCACAAAGATGTCCATAAGCATATCGGCGTTGACCCCGTCCATTTGGCACAGGGTCTTGCGGCCGTTCTCGTCAAAATCCGTACGATAAAGCATAGGGTTCCTCCTTAATTTCCTTTATGTGTATTGCCCTGCTCCGGGGGAGCCGGGTGGTAGTTGGGCACATAGCGCATCAGCACCGTGCGCACATTCTCCGGCGTGATGTTCGCCAAATCCTCCAGCATGGCGGCAAAGCGATCTTTGTCAATCTCCACAGGCTGGGTAACAAAAATCTTTTTGTTGGCGGTGCGCTGGCGGTTTTGCATTTCTTCTTCCATGGCCAGCTCCTCGTAGAGCTTTTCGCCCGGGCGCAGGCCGGTGATCTTAATGGGTATTTCTTCTTCTGTAAAGCCGGATAGGCGGATCAGGTTCTTGGCCAGATCCATAATTTTTACCGGCTCGCCCATATCCAGTACGAACACCTCACCGCCCAGAGCCAAACCGCCGGCCTGGCACACCAGTTGTGCCGCCTCCGGTATGGTCATAAAGTAGCGGGTAATGTCCTTATGGGTCACACACACCGGGCCGCCCTGGGCGATCTGATGCTGGAAGATGGGAATCACGGAGCCGTGAGACCCCAGCACATTGCCAAAGCGCACGGCGGCGTAGCGGGTGTTTTGGCTTACGGTGTTCATATACTGTATGATGATCTCCGTCAGTCGTTTGGTGGCGCCCATCACATTGGTGGGGTTTACCGCCTTGTCAGTGGAGAGAATGACCATCTTGGGCACTTTGAATTTGTCTGCCGCAATGGCCACGTTGTAGGTGCCGAACACATTGTTCTTCACCGCCTCGCAGGGCGAGGTTTCCATCAGCGGCACGTGCTTGTGGGCGGCAGCGTGGAACACAACATCCGGGTGGAATTCGGCAAATACTTCGTCCAGCCGCTTGGTGTCCCGCACGGAACCGATGCGCACATACACATCTATCTCGCCGTTATATTTCTCGTTGAGTGCATTGAACAGCTCAAAGGCGCAGTTCTCGTAAATGTCAAAGATCACGATCTTGTCCGGGTTGTACCGGGCGACCTGCATACAAATCTCGGACCCGATGGAGCCACCGCCGCCGGTGACCAAAATTGTTTTGCCGATCAGGTAGCGGCAGATTTTTTTGTCCAGGGTCACCTCCGGGCGGGACAGCAGGTCGGAGATCTCCACATTCCGGATCCGCTGGGCACCGTTGCCATTCTCCCAAAACTCCTGCACGGAGGGAGAGATTTTTACATTGGCCTTGGTGCCCATAGCCAGGTTCACCAGGTCTCGCCGCCGCGCCGGTGCTGCTGAGGGAATGCAAAAGATGATTTCGTCAATTTTATATTTTTCGGCCAGTCGGGGCAGGTCGTCGCAGATGCCAACGATTTTCACGCCGTTAATGCGCTTTTTGTACTTGGCAGGGTTATCGTCCAGCGCGATCACCGGTCGTCCCTCTCGGTAGTGATCGTTGCGCAGCTCGTCAATGATAAAGTTGCCCATAAATCCGGCACCCACGATCATAATACGCTTTTGGCCGTTCCGTCGGCCGACCAGATTGTGCACATATCGGCGCAGAATACGATAGCCGATTCGGGGGATCAGCGTGGCAACGAACATTAGAACAAAAAAGAGAATATAGGCATAGTAGGGCAAGTAGCCCTTGGTGTGCAGCAGCTTGGCAAACAGAAAGCGGTCACACAAGAACAGCTGTACGGCATTGACTAAGGCGCCTAAAAAGCTTTTCACGATCTCGTCCGATCCGGCAAAGTACCATACGCTGCGGTACAGACCGAAAGCGGAATTGATCCCCACCAACAGCACGCTGGTCAGCCCAAAGTGCAGGTAGTTGAAGATCATGTATTTGTAGTCTGTGGCCATAATGTGGCCGCTCATGGTCAGGTAGCAGATGCTGCAATTTGCCATGGCAAAGAGCATAATATCCAGCACGCCCAGCATGGCACGACGCAGCAGCGCATTTAGGTTTTTGCCGTCCTCGTATGTTTCATTTTTGGTCCAATCCCTTGTTTTCATCTTGCGGTGTATTCTCATTGTATACACATCTTAATTCTACAACAAGATTTGCCACAATGCAACCGCTATTCGTGGTTTTTTTGCCGGTTGGGACTGTCTGTTAAAATACAAAAGGCTTCGGTTGCCGCTTATCCGGCGGATCGGGCGGCTTTTGGTAGCTGTTTTTGACAAAAAGTGGTTGAATTGCAGCGCTGCCTGCGGTAAAATAAAAATCGGATATGGCTATTTTGCCGAATTTAAGGGGGACATTTTTATGGAAAAATTAAAGGACTGCCAGTTGCAGCATGTCACGCCGGAGGAAGTGGGCGTGAAAAGCAGTGCGGTGGCTGCGTTTATCAACGAGATCAATGAGAAGCATTTGGGGCTTCAAAGCTTTACATTTGTGCGCCACGATCAGGTGTTTGCCCAGTGCTTTTGGAAGCCCTATGGCCCGGATACACCCCATGTGCTTTACTCCATGAGTAAAAGTGTGACCTCCACGGCCGTAGGCTTTTGCGTGGCGGAGGGACTGCTCAACCTGGACGACAAGGTGTACAAATTTTTTCCGGAATATAAGGTGCACGGCGCACAAAACAAAGCGCTGACCGTGCGTATGCTCCTAACCATGCGCTCCGACAAGCTGATTACCGTGTTTGAAGAGAAGGGTAACACCGACTGGATCAAAAGCTATTTTGCCGCGCCGTTTTTGGCACCGCCGGATACCCGGTTCAATTACATCAGTGAGAACACCTTCATGCTCTCCGCCATTGTGTCCAAGGTTACCGGTATGTCCATGGTGGATTATCTTTATCCTCGTATGTTCCAACCCCTGGGTATTGAAAAGCCCTTCTGGGAAGCGGACGGCCGGGGCAACAACGTCGGCGGCTGGGGGCTGTATATGAAGAGCGAGGATCTGGCCAAATTCTTCCTGCCCTATCTGCATGGCGGCAAGTACAAGGACGGCACGCAGTTGGTGCCTGCCGATTGGGTGGCGCAGGCTACGGCCAAGCAGACCCCTTCGGTGTCTGACGGTTATATTGACAATATGTGCGGCTACGGTTTCCAGTTTTGGCGCAATCCGCTGCCCAACAGCTACCGCTGCGACGGCCTTTTCGGTCAGCGCTGCTTCTTCCTGCCGGAGTATGACGCCATGATGGTGCTCAACTGCGGCCAGTCCGAGGACTATAAAATTATGAAGGTGTTTTGGAAACACTTCCCGGAGGCTTTTGGGCCGGAGGCACTGCCTGCGGATGCGCAGGGTCAGGCGGCGCTGCAACAGGCGGTGGACGCCTGCGCTGTGGAGGATCTGCCAGCCACGCCCCGGAATACCGAAATGGAGCAGAAGATCGGCGGTCGCCTGATGACCTGCAAAACCTCGGAATTCACCTCCGTGGTGTCCATTTCTGTGACGCAAATGCTGTATCACAAACCGGGCAAGATCAATGCTATGCGCTTTGAATTTACCCCGAAGGGCGCCCGTTTCTATTGGCGGGAGAAGGATTATGAAACACGGTTGAAGTGGGTATGGACGGCAGCTACGGCGTGTCGGCCATGGTGCTGGGAGACCTGCATTACACTGCCTATTCCAAGGCGGCTTGGCAGCCGGACGGCAGTTTGAAACTGTGGATCCGCCCGATAGAGACTGCCCATGAGCGGCGCTTTACCTTCCACTTTAACCCGGACGGCACTGTGCAGGTGAAGAACGAGATGGAGCCTAAGTTTGAAGATTTGGTGATCTATAATTTTGTGTTCCTGGGGCTGCCCTTGCCCAATACCGGCAGCGAGAATTTTGTGAAACAAGCGGTGCACCGCCTGGGTCTGCCGCTGATCGAACCGGACTTTACCGCCAAACTGCAATAAATAAGCAAAAAAGAAAATCCCGCTTGTCTTGTGTGAACAAGCGGGATTTTTGTATGCTGTTATTTTAGTTTTCGTCTTTGGTGGGGTATTTCAGGTCATCCTTGGTCCAGTCCTGAATGATCTCTAAAAACTGCTTGGCGTCCTCCTTGGCTTGCAGCAGGTTGTGGTCCCGCCAGTTGCCGCACTCGCTCATGGCGGCGCCGGGAATGCTGCCCCAAAAGTCGGCAATAAAGGCAAAGGCGTCCTTGATCAGCTGAATGCAGTAGCTGTCGGATAGGCTGCGGGTGAGAAAATAGAACCCGGTGCGGCAGCCCATGGGACCAAAGTAGATGATGTTGTCGCCAAATTCCGTATTGCGCACATAGGTAGCAAACAGGTGCTCAATGGTGTGCATGGAGGCGTTGGTCATCACCGGCTCCCGGTTGGGGGCGCGCATACGAATGTCATAGGTGGTAATATCATCGTCAATGCGGCTGATATAGATGCCTTTTTCCAAAATGGTGTGATCGATTTGAAAGCTGGGAATTTTTTTCATTTTACTTCCACTCCGGTTAAAAAAGATAAATTTTGGGTGACGGCGGCTCCGTCGGTTTCGCCGGCGCAGATCCGGTCAAAACCGCGGATCATTTCCTGTGCCGGGGCCTTTGCCAGTCGGTAAAGGTCAAAGAAGCTTTCTGTGCGCACGCCGGGTGCGTAAGGGGAGCGCCAGTTCCTGTTCTCTATATTACCATATTTTTTCGCTTTTTCCAAGTCTTTTGGCCGCAACATAGAGGTTAGACGAAAATTTCCTGTAAAGGGGGACAAAATTGTCTCTATGCCGCCCACGATCCTGGCCTTGTTTCCGTTTGCGTCTCGCAGCAACCGCTGCATCGTTTTGGTGTCGGTCAGTGCGCGGCGGGCATCAGTCGGTTGCAGCCGCTTGCCCAGTACCCGGTAGACGGTAAAGCTCAGCAGCCGAGCCACCTCGTCCAGAACCGCCGGATCATCCGGCACGGTAACGGCGGTGTCAAAGCACCGAGGGTCGTCAATGTGTAGCTTTTCGTGGAGCAGCACTGCGTCCATGCTCATCTCTACAATATTATGCAGGGCGGATTTGTGCAGGGGGCTGCCGCTGTCCGCCAGCTCCTGTTGCTTGGCGTACACAAAGGGATGGCACTGCCGGTCCAGGGCGTAATGAAGAATAAAGCCGTAGGCGTAAGAGCGGGCAATGTCCTTTTCCGTGCTGCACCGGGTGCAGTATTCTGCCATGGCGTCCAGTATATCTCCGGGCTTGGCGCGGTGCAGTCGGGAGCCGATCTTGCGTTGGGAGCGGCCCGGCATCCAGGGGGCAATGCGGTGAAAGAAGAATACATCCGGCCCTTGGGTGCCCAGCATGACTGCGTCCCGGTTCAGGTCAAAACCCGCCAGTTCCGTTAAGGCAGGCAGCAGCTCGCAGGCAAAGATGTAGTGGGTGCAGTAGGCAGGCATTGGTTCCATTCCTCCATATCCGACGGAAAGGGACAGTCAAAGGTGACCGGCTCTTCCCGCACCGGGTGCATTAGGCGTATGGTCTTGCAGTGCAGCAGGTGGCGGGCACCGACAGGCGCCGTACCGTATAGGCTGTCGCCCACCAAGGGTGTGCCTAGGTGGGCAAAGTGTACCCGAATCTGGTGGGTGCGGCCGGTTTCCAGCTGCACGCGCAGCAGGGTGCGGCCGCCTTACTGCCCCAGGGCTTTCCAGTGGGTCACCGCCCGCACGCCGGCAGGGTCAACACATCGCTTCACGGTGCTGTCCGGGCAGTGGGCAATGGGTGCGTCTACGGTGCCGCTGCCGGTATAGGTGCCGGGCACCACCGCATAGTAGTCCTTTTGTACCCGACCGGCCAGCTTGGCGGCGCTCAGCTGGTGCCGGGCCAGTACCACCAGGCCGCTGGTGTCCTTGTCCAGCCGGTAAATGGGCCGGAACGGGCCATCAAATCCGGCGGCTGCCACTGCGTTGGACAGGGCATTGCCGTGGTGATTGTAGGTCTCGTACATGGCCATACCGGCGCGCTTGTTCACCACCAAAATATCCCGGTCGGCATAGACGATCACTGCCTTTTCCGCTGAGGGTGGTGCAGTGGCGCCGTCTGTATTTAATTCTACGGCAACAATGTCGCCGGTATGCACCGGGTCTACCGTGCGCACCGGGCAACCGTTGCGGCTAAGGGCGCCGTATGTCTTTTTCAGACTACGCAGCAGTGCGGTGGAAAAGCCGTGGCTGCGTAGCACCGCCGCCACGCTGCTGCCGTCCAGAGCCGGTGGCACGGTATAGCTGATTTTTCTCATAAGGATAACAAACCGGCAGATGTAGGTGCACATCTGCGGTGTAGGTTGGTTTGGGATTATTCTACTGGTACGATCCAGCCCATATCGTCGGCCTGTTTGCCGAACTGAATACCGGTCAGGGTGTCATACAGCTTCTGGGTCACTTCGCCGATCTCGCCGTTGTTGATCACTTCGCTGTCGCCCTCATAGGTCAGACCGCCAACGGGGCTGATCACGGCTGCGGTGCCGGTGCCAAAGACTTCTTCCAGCTTGCCGGTCTTGGCAGCGTCCATAATAAAGTCAATGGTAAAGCGCTCTTCGTGCACTTTGTAGCCCCACTTCTTCAGCAGCTCAATGCAGCTCATGCGGGTGATACCGGGCAGCACAGTGCCCACGGTGGGTGCGGTGTAGATTTCGCCGTCTACCTTGAACATAATGTTCATGGAGCCAACTTCCTCTACATACTTGCGTTCCACGCCGTCCAGCCACAGTACTTGAGCAAAGCCCAGCTTGTGTGCCTTTTCGGAGGCGATAATGGAGGCAGCGTAGTTACCGCCGCACTTGATATAGCCGGTGCCGCCGGGTGTGGCGCGCACATACTCGTCCTCAACATAAATGTTCACCGGATCCAGCCCCTCTTCATAGTAAGCGCCGGAGGGGGAGCAGATGATGATGAACTTATACTGGCTGGAGGCCTTTACGCCCAGTACCGGCTCAGTGGCGATGGTAAAGGGACGAATGTACAAACTGGTGTCCGGCTCAGAGGGTACCCAGTCCTGCTCCACTTTTACCAAAGCGCGGACCGCTTCTACAAAGTCCTCCACTGGGATCTCCGGAATGCACAGACGGTCATGGGTAGAGGCCAGGCGCGCACCGTTTTTGTCCGGGCGGAACAGCTGTACCTTGCCTCGGGGGTTCTGTATGCCTTCAGACCCTCAAAGCACTCCTGCGCATAGTGGAACACCAGTGCAGAGGGATCCAGTACCAGCGGCTGATAGGGGACGATGCGGGCGTCATGCCAGCCCTTGCCCTCGTCATAATCCATGACGAACATATGGTCCGTAAAGATATGGCCGAAGCCCAGAGCGCCGGTGGGTTTTTCTTTCGGTGTTTTGGTCAACTCATACCTTTGATTTCCAATGTACTTACCTTCTTTTTTAT
>ENA-OQCO01000094-OQCO01000094.1-human-gut-metagenome-genome-assembly--contig:-NODE-94-length-47766-cov-1.861983_pt1 | contig 47766 bp, 54 predicted proteins | sample MGYA00242500_ERZ504582 | MGnify/ENA primary metagenome ERZ504582 (study PRJEB26092, sample SAMD00036346) | human gut metagenome | host: Homo sapiens | study: EMG produced TPA metagenomics assembly of... | reverse complement strand
CCGACTGTTACCAGATATGAACTTCAGCCTGAGATGGGAGTGAAAGTCAGCAAGATCGTAGGCCTTTCTGATGATATTAAACTGAACCTTGCTACTCCGGATATCCGTATTGAGGCACCGATACCCGGCAAGGCAGCTGTTGGAATTGAGGTTCCGAATAAGGAGAACAGTCCTGTTATGCTTCGGGATCTTCTCCAGTCTGATGAATTTAAGAATGCCAAATCCAAGCTTTCTTTTGCAGCCGGAAAAGATATTGCAGGGAAACCGGTCGTGGCAGATATTGCCAAGATGCCCCATCTTCTGATCGCCGGTGCTACTGGTTCAGGTAAATCTGTGTGCATCAATACCCTGATCATCAGTATTCTTTATAAGGCAACACCGGATGAAGTTCGTCTGATCATGATTGACCCGAAGGTAGTAGAGCTGAGTGTATACAATGGTATTCCGCATCTGTTTATTCCTGTTGTCACAGATCCGAAGAAGGCTGCAGGTGCTCTGAACTGGGCTGTTTCCGAGATGACAAGCCGTTACAATGCTTTTGCAGAGTACGGAGTGCGTAATCTTGGAGAATATAATAAAAAAGTTGCAAATATGCGTGTTCCGGAGGGAGAGAAGGCTCCGGAAAAGATGCCGCAGATTGTGATTATCGTAGACGAGCTTGCGGACCTTATGATGGTAGCACCTGGTGAGGTGGAGGATGCTATCTGCCGTCTTGCACAGCTGGCCCGTGCTGCAGGCATTCATCTGATCATGCAACGCAAAGACCGTCTGTAAATGTTATTACAGGTCTGATCAAAGCGAATATGCCGTCCAGAATTGCATTCTCCGTGTCTTCAGGAGTGGATTCCAGAACGATTCTGGATATGAATGGTGCGGAAAAACTTCTCGGCAAAGGAGACATGCTGTTTTATCCGCAGGGATATCAGAAACCTGCCAGACTGCAGGGGGCGTTTGTGTCTGATGAAGAAGTCAGTGCTGTTGTAGAATATGTTTCTAATAAGAATCAGGGAGCAGTCTATGACACTGCCATTGAGAAGCAGGTGAATACTGCCAGCGCAGCAGGAGGAGCCGGTGGAGGTGACAGAGACGTATACTTTACAGATGCGGGTAAGTTCATTATTGAGAAAGAGAAGGCTTCCATCGGCATGCTACAGCGTATGTTTAAGATCGGATTTAACCGTGCTGCAAGGATCATGGACCAGCTGTGTGATGCTGGCGTTGTAGGCCCGGAGGAAGGAACCAAGCCTCGTAAAGTACTGATGTCAGCAGAAGAGTTTGAGAATTATCTGGAGGAGAACGGCTGATGAAGATAAGCATTCTTACTGTAGGGAAAATCAAAGAAAAATATTTAAGAGATGCGATCGCAGAGTATTCCAAGCGGCTCAGCCGTTACTGCAAGCTGGAGATCATAGAGACAGCCGATGAGAAAACACCGGACAATGCCAGTGAGACAGTGGAGGATTCCATCAGGAACAAAGAGGGTGAACGTCTTTTGAAATATATTAAGGATGATGCGTTTGTGATTACCCTGGAGATTGCAGGAGAACAGCTCACTTCTGAGAAATTTGCAGAAAAGATCAACAATCTGGGAATCAGGGGAAACAGCCATATCCAGTTTGTGATCGGAGGTTCCATAGGACTTGGAAAGGAAGTGCTTAAAAGATCCGACTATGCTCTCAGCTTTTCCAAAATGACATTCCCGCACCAGCTGATGAGGGTGATCCTTCTGGAACAGATCTACAGAAGCTATCGCATTATTAACGGTGAACCATATCATAAATAAAATATCTGCTTTAAAGGAAGAGACCGTTTATGCCAGAACAGAGACATACCGCGTGAATTTATGCGATCAGCATAAATTCTGTGCATCGCGAAGCGTGTTACTGAGAACGGAGTGAACAGTAATTTGGCAGTGCCCAGCAGTATTTCAGGCGAAACAATAACTTGACAATTCCCTGATTTGTAGTATGATAAGAAAAGAGTAGCACTCGAGATAAAAGAGCGCTAATAATACAGAAAGAAGGAAATCATTATGGCATTAAAACCAGTTCAGGACAGAGTCATCGTGAAGTATTTTGAGACAGAGGATAAGACAGCATCCGGCATTGTACTTCCGGATAGCTCCAGGGAGAAGACACAGCAGGCAGAGGTTATCGCAGTAGGTGGCGGTAAGGTAGTAGACGGTAAAGAAGTACCGGTACAGGTGAAACCGGGCGACCGTGTTATCTATGGTAAATACACTGGAACTGAGATTAAATATGAAGGTGAGAAATATCTGGTGATCAATGCCGATGATATTATTGCCATTGTAGAGGAATAATGAAGAATTTCTACCGCAATTTTCTGAAACTGTGTTCCATGCTGGTGCAGCAGAATGTTGTGACTTTAAGCGTTAATCTTGCAGATAATATCATGCTTGGTGCATTCAGTGAAACTGCATTATCCGGTGTAACGACCGTGAATCAGGTACAGTCCGTCTTTCAGCAGCTGCTTATGGCACTGGGAGACGGACTTGTCATATTTGGCAGCCAGTACTGGGGAAAGAAGGAAACGCAGCCGGTAAGAAAGATCAGTGCCTGAGCCATGCGCACAGGCCTTTTTATTGCCCTGATCCTGTTTATTATGGTGAGCTTTTTTCCGAGACAGCTGCTTGGGCTTTTTACAACAGATCAGACGATCATTGAGGCCGGAATGTCCTACCTGACGATCATCCGGTTTACATATTTTTTCTTTGCCATTACTCAGATACTGCTGGAACACTTCGGTGTGTGGAGATCGCAGGGATTGCATTTGCCCTGTCTGTAATGACGTTGGTGATCAACTGTACCATTAACTGGATCCATCTTCGGGATTTTCGTTACAGAAGTCCTGGAGATTTTTATATAAAAAATTTCTTGACGCATCCTGTTTCTACAGGTAGAATAATACATAAGATTTTATCGAAATGCAGTGAGAAAATCCACATATATTTCCGGATAAACTTGACAATGAATAGAAGATATAGTACTATTTTACCTATATCATACTAACCCGGTGGGAAAATGGAGATATTCACTGGATCAGAGGAGGAACAAAGAGATGAGAAAAAAAGTACTGGCAGCACTTCTTGCAGCTGCAGTAGCAGGAACTACAGTTTTTGCAGGAACAGCGGTTTTTGCAGCAGAGAATACAGAAGAAGCCAAGGCAGAGGGCGGTAATATCACTATTGCAGAGACAGCAGACCCACAGAACATCAATCCACTTTATGTTATAGATCAGACAAGCTTTGATATGATGCAGGCACTGTACAGCCCGTTTTTTGAGATCGTGAATGGAGAGATGTATTACGGAAACGGACTTTGCGAAAGTGTAACAGCCAACGATGATGCCAGCGAATTTACCCTGAAGCTGAAAGACGGACTGAAATGGCATGATGGTGAGCCGCTTACAGCAGATGATGTTGTATTTACCATGCAGGTTCTGGTAGATGAGAAGCAGAACGTACCATATGCTTCTTATGGATATGTGAATGACAAGGCTGTAGAGGCGGAGAAGGTAGATGACCTTACAGTGAAACTTTCCCTGGGTTCTTCTTCAGCAGGTTTTCTCGGTGGACTAAGCCAGGTTTACTGCATTCCGAAACACATTTATGAGGGTGTTGAGAACATCGGTGAGAGCGATCTGAACAATAATCCGGTAGGAAACGGACCGTTTAAATTCGAAGAATATAAATCCGGCGAGTACTTTAAAGTAACGAAATTTGATGACTATTTCCAGGATGTAAACCTGGATTCCATCACATTTAAGATCGTTAAGGATTCTAGCTCTGCCAACGCAGCACTTGCAAGCGGCGATCTGGATGCACGTCTGATCAGTGCAGATGATTATGATACAGTCAGCGCATATGATAACGTAAACATCAATACATATAATTCCGGAAGAGTTAACGCGATGTTTATGAACGAGCTGAACGAGGATCTTCAGGATGTAAAAGTACGCCAGGCTATCGCATATGCCCTGAACAAAGAAGAGTTCTGTCAGTTTGCATTCCTTTCCGAGGATTACGCAGAGCCTGCAGACTCCCTGTTTACACCGGATACTCTCTACTATGCAAAACCGGACAACACTTATGATAATGATCCGGCTAAGGCACAGGAGCTTCTCTCTGAAGCAGGCAAGACAAGCCTTTCCCTGAACCTGATGTATATTTCCACAGATAAGACCATGGAGAGCGAGGCACTTTACGTACAGTCTGCACTGGCTAACGTAGGAATCACAGTAAATCTTCTTCCGACGGATGAGTCCACCTTCAAGAACAAAACAAAGGATCCGGAATGTGCAGACTATGATCTGGTACTCAGCTTCTATACTTTAGGAGAGGAGCCGAGCCTTTATGCAGATATGTGCTCTTCTGACAGCCGTTCCAACTACTCCAGGATCAAGGATACAGATCTTGATGCACTGTGGGAGAAGGGCAACAGTACAGCAGATGAGACAGAGCGAGGTGAGATATACAAGGAGATCCAGAACACCATCAACGACAATATGTATATCTACCCGATCGCATACTCCAACGGATTCTATGCTGTAAACAAAGAGTTCGGCGGCTTTGATGAGTGCCTGTTAAAAACTATTTACTATGATTACTCCAAAATCTATACACTGGCTGAATAATAAAAAATATATAAATAAACAGCTGTTGTCTGCAAAGAACAGATAACAGCAATAAACACGGAAAAGGAAGAGGCTGACGCGGTTTTCTGCGCCAGCCGATTTCCTGTTTTCGAGGAAATTAAAGGAGGTACATTTTGAAGAAGATCGTAAACCGTCTGATACAGTGTATTCTTACTCTGTTTATCGTTTCCGTCCTCTGTTTTGCCCTGACAAAAGCAGCTCCGGGAGACCCGGTCCTTACTTATGTAGAGCCGAACATGAGTGAAGAGTACATTCAGAATTTAAGAGAAAGCTTAGGTCTTACAAAGCCCTTATATGAGCAGTATTTTCTGTGGCTTGGAAGGATTTTACACGGAAATTTCGGAAACTCCCTGATGAATAACCGTCCTGTTCTTACACAGATGCTGGAACGTCTTCCTGCAACTGTGATCCTGATGGGAACCAGTATGCTTCTGGGATTTCTCATTGCCATTGTCCTTGGTCTGTATTCCGGAAAAAACAAGAACGGCATCCTGGATAAGATCACCAGTCTTTTCTGTTATGTGGGAATTTCTATTCCGACTTTCTGGTTTGGAATCATGCTGATCTATCTTTTCAGCGTTCATCTCCATATCCTGCCAAGTATCGGTATGCATTCCGATGGGAACCGCTCTTTCGGGGATCTGGTCCTTCATATGGTAATGCCATGTGCAGTCCTGACTTTTGCGAATGCATCGCAGTACATCCGGTACTTAAGAAGCAGTACCATCACAGAGATGTCCTCAGACTATGTTATGGTGCAGAAGGCTTACGGAATGAAAGAATCCGGAATCCTTTTCCGCCACGTTCTGAAAAACGCCATGCTGCCTATGATCACAGTCCTGGGAATGAGCCTGCAGTCACTGGTATCCGGTGCCATTATCACAGAGCAGGTTTTTGCATGGCCGGGAATCGGTCAGCTGGCAGTTACAGCAGTTATGCAGTATGATTATCCACTGATCATGGGAATCACCATGTTTACTGCACTTCTTGTGGTACTGGGAAATCTGCTGGCAGACATTCTGTATGCAGTTTTTGATCCAAGGATCCGCAAGGCCGGATGTTAGGAGGTGAAGGAACATGAGAGAAAATATCTGGAAAAACATCAAACTTGGTTTTAAGACAAATAAACTTGCAGTGGTAGGTGCAGCAGCTATTATCCTGCTGGCACTGATTTCCATTTTTGCTTTTCTGTATCCGGTGGATCCCAATGCCATCAGTGCAACAGAGAGACTGAATGCTCCTTCCATGGCGCATCTTTTCGGTACGGATGATATGGGACGTGATTATCTGGCCCGTTGTATTTACGGAGGAAGAGCATCCCTTCTGGTGGGATTTCTTTCCATGGTGCTTTCCACAGCCCTTGGTGTGGTCATTGGTTCTGTCAGCGGCTTTGTGGGTGGAACCGTGGATGCAGTACTGATGCGTCTTGTTGATGCTCTGATGAGTCTGCCTACATTCCTGATCATGATCGTTATGAATGCATTCCTGAAACCCGGACTTCAGAATATTGTCCTGATCATTGGTTTTCTGACCTGGATGAACATTGCCAGGATCGTCCGCGGTGAGACGATTTCCCTTAATGAGAGGGAATATGTAGTTTACGCAAAAATCTCCGGACAGAAAAAAATTGCTACGATCATCCATCACATCCTTCCGAACATCATGCCGACGATCATTGTAGCTGCGACCATGAACATTGCAAATGCTATTTTGATGGAGTCCGCATTAAGCTTTTTCGGCCTGGGAATCCAGCCGCCGACAGCTTCCTGGGGAAGCATGCTCAGCAATGCACAGCGTTACATCCAGCAGGCACCGTACCTTGCAATTTTCCCTGGAATACTGATCCTGATCACAGTTATCAGCTTTAATTATCTGGGTGAGGTTCTGCGAAAAGTATTCGAGCCTAAGTAAGGAGGACATCATAAATGGAAAAATTACTGGAAGTAAAAAATCTGAAAGTGTCTTTCTTTACAGATCTTGGAGAGGCACAGGCAGTAAAAGATGCAGGTTTTGCCATTGAAGAAGGCGATTTCTTCGGCATTGTAGGAGAGTCAGGAAGCGGAAAAAGTGTGACAACAAAATCCATTCTCCGTCTGGGTCCATCCAACTGTAAGATCAAGGGTGGAGAGATCCTGTTTAAAGGCGATGATATCCTGAAAAAAAACGAGGCCGAGCTTCGTAAGATCCGGGGCGGCGAGATCGCCATGATCTTTCAGGATTCCCTTTCCGCGCTGAATCCTGTTTATACAGTTGGAAGCAAGATGGTGGAGCTGATCCGCCGTCATACAGATATGAACAAAAAAGAGGCAAAAGCCCGTGTGCTGGAGCTTCTCACAGCTGTCGGCATCACAGACCCGGAGAAAGCAATGCGCAGCTATCCCCACGAACTTTCCGGCGGTATGCGCCAGCGTGTGATGATCGCCATGGCCATGAGCAGCAATCCGAAGGTTCTGATCGCAGATGAGCCGACAACGGCTCTGGATGTTACTATTCAGGCACAGATCCTGCATCTCCTTCTGGAACTGCAGAAAAAGAACAATATGAGTATCATCCTGATCACTCACGATCTGGGCGTTGTGGCACAGACCTGCAAGCGTGTAGCAGTTATGTGCGGTGGCTATGTGGTGGAAGAAGGAACCGTAGAAGAGATTTTTCTCCATCCGGGACATCCGTATACACAGGCACTGATCGCCAGCATGCCACGTGTAGGCGGAACGTTTGAGCAGTTTCTTGAAAGAGATCTTTCTGACGGAAGCGGAAATCTCTGTCCATTCCTCAACCGCTGCAAATATGCAGATAAGACCTGTGAGGCCTGTCTTCCGAAATATTATGAAGCTGCAGAGGGGCATCGTATCCTCTGTCACAGAAGGGAGGAGAACAAATGAGCAAGCCATTAATTGAAGTAAAAGATCTGAAAGTGTATTTTAAACAGAAATCTCCCGAAACTTCTGTCCTTCAAGCCGGGCATCCTGAAAGCGGTAGATGAAGTTAGCTTTTCTATTGAAAAAGGAAAGACATTTGGGCTGGTAGGGGAGTCCGGAAGCGGCAAATCCACCATTGGAAAAGCAATCTTAAGATATCATAAGCCAACAGGCGGTGAAATCCTTTACGAGGGCACAGAGATCGGAAACATGGGAGAAAAAGAGCTTCTTCCATATCGTAAAAAAATGCAGTCTGTTTTCCAGGACCCGTATTCATCCCTGGACCCAAGCCATACAGTGCAGGATATTATCTGTGAGCCTATGGAGATCCACAAGATGTATACTCCAAAAGAACGAAAAGACCGTGCAAAAGAACTGATCCGTGTTGTAGGACTGAAAGAACAGGATCTTCTGAAGTATCCTCATGAGTTTTCCGGCGGACAGAGACAAAGAATCTCCATTGCAAGAGCACTTTCCGTGCAGCCGGAGTTTGTAGTCTGTGATGAGCCGATCTCTGCACTGGATGTTTCCCTGCAGGCGCAGATCGTTCAGATGCTTCAGGATCTTCAGGAGAAATACGGCCTTACTTATCTGTTTATCAGCCATCAGCTTCAGGTTGTACAGAAGATCTGCGATGAGATCGGAGTGCTTTATCTGGGAAATCTTATGGAGATTGCAGATGCAGACAAACTGTATTCCAATCCGTTGCATCCTTATACAAAAATGCTGATCTCATCCATCCCGGTGCCAGATCCAAGAGTAAAAACGCTGGATCAGATCGTTACAGATACTGGTGTTCAGTCAAGAACTATCAGCGGATGCAGGTTCCATAACCGCTGCCCGTGGTGCGAGGAACGGTGCAAAATGGAGACACCACATCTTCAGCAGGTGGAACCAGGGCATATGGTGGCATGTCATAAATATGAGAAAGGAAAAGAAAAAAGTTGAACAAACATATATACGATAACTATCTTTCCATCCTCAGAGAGGAAATGATCCCGGCCATGGGCTGTACAGAGCCGATCGCCCTGGCTTACGGAGCTGCGAGAGCCAGAGAAGTTCTGGGAAAAGAGCCAGAGCGCATCGTGGCAAAATGCAGCGGAAACATTATCAAGAATGTCCGCTGTGTGATCATCCCCAATTCCGGGGGCTTAAAGGGAATTCCTGCAGGCGTTGTTCTTGGTGCAGTTGCCGGAGATGCTTCTCTTGATATGGAGGTACTTTCCAAAGTGACAGATGAAGGACGGAAACGCTGCAAAGAGCTTCTGGATAAGGATATCTGTAAAGTAGAACTTCTTGACACGCCGGTTGTTCTTCACATTATCATTGAGATGGAAGCAGGAGAAGACAGCGTCAGTCTGGAAATCAAATACGATCACATCAATGTGACAAAGATTATCAAAAATGGAGAGATCCTTCTGGATGAGGATCAGGCGATGGAAGAGAGAGAAGAGGCAGACAGGTCGCTTCTGGATCTGGAAAATATCAGGGAGTTTGCAGATACTGTAGAGCTTTCTGAGGTAAAAGAACTTCTGGATACCCAGATCCGCAGCAACATGGCCATTGCTCATGAGGGAATGACAGGAAAATATGGTCTTGGCATCGGCCGTGTGATCCGCGAAAATTACTCCCAGGATATGCTTACCAGAATGAGAAGCCTTACAGCAGCAGCTTCTGAGGCAAGAATGGGTGGCTGCGACATGCCGGTTGTGATCAACTCCGGAAGCGGAAACCAGGGAATTGCCTGTTCTGTTCCTCTGATCGTCTATGCAAGAGAGATGGAATTACCGGATTACAGTCTTTACCGTGCCCTGGTATTTTCCAATCTTTTAACCGTTTATCAGAAGTATTATATTGGCAAGCTTTCTGCCTTCTGCGGTGCAGTGTCTGCTTCCTGTGCAGCAGGTGCAGCTATCACCTACATGGTAGGAGGAAGCATTTCCCAGATCAAAAAGACTATTGAGAACACTTTGGCCAATATTCCGGGAATCATCTGCGATGGTGCAAAGATCTCCTGTGCTGCGAAGATCGCAGCCAGCCTGGATGCAGCTTTTCTTGCACACCATCTGGCTATGAACGGTCAGTCCTATGCACCGTACACAGGAATCCTTCAGGAAGAAACTGCCGAGACTATCAGCTGCGTGGGTCAGATCGGTAAGGATGGAATGAAAGAAACTGACCGGGAAATCCTGAAGATCATGCTGGAACAGTAAAAACATAATATAATAGAATGAAATCCTTCCGTTTGCATTTATGTACTGAATAACGGAAGGGTTTTTATGTTTCCCGGGACTGCAGATGGTTTGACTTAAACCGGTATTTCGGCTATACTGAACAGGAACGATGCCGGAGCGGAGCTGGCATACGGCATATATCATATAGAAAAGGTTGGATTTATGGACAACGAATTAAGAATTGCAATACTGATTGATGCAGATAATATATCAGATAAATACATCAAGATCATCGTGGATGAGGTATCTAACATCGGAATCGCAACATATAAGAGAATTTACGGGGACTGGACAAGTGCCCGTCTTGCCTCCTGGAAAAAAGTCCTCCTGGAAGATTCCATCATTCCTATACAGCAATACAGCTATACAACAGGCAAGAACGCTACGGACTCAGCCATGATCATTGATGCCATGGATATTTTGTATTCCGGAAATGTGGATGGTTATTGTATTGTTTCATCTGACAGTGACTTCACTCGCCTTGCAGCAAGACTTCGGGAATCAGGGATGCTGGTACTGGGAATGGGCGAGGAGAAAACACCGAAACCTTTTATCTCTGCCTGCAACCAGTTTAAATATCTGGATCTTCTCTACTGCAACCAGCAAGAAGAGGAGAAGAAAGAAGCTCAGGCAACAGCAGCAGAGGCGAAAAAAGCCGGAAATAATGGCAGCAAGCAGAACAGTTCCGGATCTAAAAAGAATAAAGATCTCAAACGTGTGCGTAAGGCTATCAATGCCATTATCGAGAAGTTTTCAGATGAGGAAGGCTGGCTTTCCTCCGGTCAGCTGGGAGATCAGCTTGGCAAACGTCTGCCTGATTTTGATGTGCGTAATTATGGTTACTCCAAGCTTACTCCATTTATCAAATCACTGGGAAATTATGAGGTTGGCAGGATCCCTACAGGCAGCGGTGGAAGAAAGCAGATCTATTTTCGCATCAAGGAGGAGCAGTGATGAAAAACTATATGGCACCAATGGAGGGTGTTACCAACTGGGTTTACCGCAATGCGTATCATGATTGTTTTTATCCCATGGATAAATATTTTACCCCGTTTATCACTGCCAAGCCAAACAAGAGACTAAGCAGTAAAGAAATAAAAGAAATATCCCCGGATACGAATGGAAATCTGCCTGTGATCCCACAGATCCTTACCAACAATGCAGAAGATTTTATCAAAACAGCCCATATTTTTCGGGATGAATACGGCCATAAAGAAGTGAATCTGAACCTGGGATGCCCTTCCGGTACTGTGACAGCCAAGGGAAAAGGTGCGGGTTTCCTGGGAGAGCCGGATAAACTGGACAGATTCCTGGATGAGATCTTTAAAGGAACAGATATGGAGATTTCCATCAAGACAAGAGTGGGGACTGACTATGAGGAGGACTGGGAACGTCTTCTTGACATCTATGCAAAATATCCTGTAAAAGAACTGATCATCCATCCACGTCTTCTGAAGGATCATTACAAGGGCACACCAAGATATGAACTGTTTCAGAATGCACAGGAGAAATTAACGGTTCCCCTGGGATATAACGGGGATATTTTTTCTGTGGAAGCATATCAGGAAATCAGGGTAAAGTTTCCAGATGCAGACAGCTTTATGTACGGACGTGGTGTGATCGCCAGGCCGTATCTTCTGGATGAGATTATGAGAACAGGCGGAAATAAGGAGAATTTCAACCGCCAGGAAACTTACAAGCAGAAAATGCGCCAGTTCCATGACCGGATCTACCACGATTATCAGGAATATCTTTCAGGAGAACGAAATGTACTGTTTCGCATGAAAGAACTGTGGAGCTACATGGCTCCAGGATTTACAAATTACGCAAAATATCTGAAAAAGATCAAAAAGTCTCAGCATTTCGGAGATTATGAGGCAGCTGTGATGAGCCTTTTTGGAGAACAGGAGATCATCTGAATATGGATATCAAAGAGAAATTTGAAGAATTTATAGCCCAGTATCCGATTTTTGAGTACAGGCTTTTAAATGCAGCGGATGTTTCTGTACATGAACGTGTGCGGACAATCTGCAGGGAGGAATGTGAGCGCTACGGAAGTACCTGGGCCTGTCCACCGGCAGTGGGAGAGCTGCCGGAATGTGAGAAAAAGATCCACAGCTATTCCAAGGCGATCTTCTTTTCAAGTGTTGCGGAAGTATCAGATATTATGAACATGGAAGAGATGCTTTCAACAAGAAAAGCCCATGAAGAGCTTACAGAGAAGGTTGGAGATTTTTTTAAAGAAGAAGGATATGAAACTTTTATTTTGTCCACAGAGTCCTGCGATTACTGTGAACGATGCGCTTATCTGGATGGCAAACCCTGCCGTTTTCCGGAACACATGCACCCTTGTCTGGAAAGCTATGGTGTTGTGGCAAATGAAATCGTAGAGAGAGAGCAGATGGAGTATAATCTTGGTGGAAATACCATTCTCTGGTTTTCCATGGTGTTGCTCCGGAAATAACAGTCTTAAGGCATTCGCCCGAAAAATACATACTGTCAGATCCTCCGGCATAGATTAGTGATAAAGGCCGGGGGATTTTTTATGGGAAAAATAATGAAAATGCTGGAACTTCCCGGTGAGACTGTCTTTCGGGAGACCCAGGTGATCCTCACAGGAAAACGCCAGGCATTGATCGAAAATTATCGGAGTATCTTAAGCTGTACCAGAGAACAGATCGTGGTCCTTACAGCATCCGGCCGGATGGTTATCTCTGGAAAAAGGCTGGAGATCGTCAATTACACGAAACTTGAAATGTGTATCCGCGGGCGGATCGAGAGTATGATTCTGGAGGAGGGCGGAAAAATGATCCAGGTTTGTGCGGGTGTCCGTCACAGGCGAACAGTGCGAGCGTTTTCTGAATCTCTGCAGAGGCAGGGATATGGAACTTCGAAAGATTATAAGAACCGGGGAAAAAGAATTTCAGGCTACCCTGAAAGTGAAAGATTTCCGGAAGATCAGTCCCCTCCGGCGAAAAACCGGCGTACATATCCATATCCTCCGGAAAAAAGGCCCTGTTTTCTGGCTTCTGGCTGCCAGCCGGCATAAAATGCTTCTGTCCGGGCTTTTACTGGCGGTCTGCGTATTTATTTTTCTTTCCGGAAGACTGTGGAATATACATATTGAGGGGAATGTTATGAATCCTACACAGCAGCTTCTGCAGTTTCTGGAAGAAGAAGGGATCACATATGGAATGAGCAAAAGAAAGATTCGATGTACCAGCCTTGCAGAAGCTATGCGGAGAAAATTTCCGGAGATCACCTGGGTATCCGCGAAGCTTTCGGGAACTCAGCTGATCTTTGAGATCAGGGAAGGTACACTCCCTCCTAAGGAGCAAAAAGAGGAAGACTCCTGCAGCCTTTTTTCGGAGGTGGAAGGCACTGTGGAAAAAATTGTCACTCGCAGGGGGACGCCTCTTGTAAAAGAAGGGGATTCTGTGGAAAGAGGACAGGAACTTGTTTCCGGGATCTTAAATATCACGGATGACAGCCAGGAAGTAATGCGGTACGAATACGTTCATGCAGATGCAGATATTTACATCCGGCATAAAGTTTCGTATTACGACACGTTTCCGCTGGACGTTGAGAAAAAAGTTTCCACTGGAAAAGCAAAGAAATTTTTTTTCCTGCAGATAGGAAGCCTGCGGCTGGATCTGTCTCCCGGTGAAAAGAAAAAAGAAGACCGGCTGATCCAGGAATATCCGGCCAGGATCACGGAGAATTTCAGGCTTCCGCTGCTGGCGGGAACTATTATGGTTCAGGAGTATACACTGAAAAAGGAAACTCTTACAGAGCAGGCGGCAAAAAAACAGGCGATCCAGAAGCTTTATATTTATGAAGAAAAATTAATACAAAAGGGGTTCAAATATCTGCAAATAATGTTAAAATAGAAATAAATCATCAGGACTGTGTCAGCAGAGGGACTCTTTGCGTTATCGAGAAGACCGGAAGAGAAGCCTCCACGGAAAAAAAGACACAGCCAAAAGAAAGGACACCAGAGGATGGCTAGCAGCATTATCGAATTATATGTGGATGTGCCGGCAGACCGCCAGGCGAATATTTTCGGACAGTTTGACGAGCATCTGAAGCTGATTGAACGAACCCTGAACGTAACGATGATTTTCCGCGATGGTTCTCTGAAGATCCTGGGAAGCCAGGAGGGAGCTTTGCAGGCGAAGGCAATCGTAGAGGAACTGAACACTCTTGCGGGAAGGGGCAACACCATCACACAGCAGAATGTGAATTATGCACTCTCCCTTGCCATGGAGAAGATAGGCTCCGTGATGGAGGAGATTGATAAAGATTTTATATGCAACACGATACAGGGAAGGCCCATTAAGCCCAAAACCATGGGACAGAAGGATTACGTGGAGCAGATCCGCAGGAAGATGATCGTTTTCGGTGTAGGACCTGCAGGAACAGGTAAGACATATCTTGCCATGGCTATGGCAGTCACTGCTTTCCGTAATGAGGAGGTTTCCAGGATCATCCTTACAAGACCTGCCATCGAGGCTGGAGAGAAGCTGGGATTTCTTCCGGGAGATCTTCAGAGTAAGGTAGACCCTTATCTCCGCCCTCTTTATGATGCACTTTATCAGATCATGGGAGCAGACAGTTTTGCCAGGAATATGGAGAAAGGTCTAATTGAGGTGGCTCCTCTTGCTTACATGCGAGGACGTACTTTGGATAATGCTTTTATCATTCTGGATGAGGCGCAGAACACCACACCCGCACAGATGAAGATGTTCCTGACCCGAATCGGTTTTGGATCCAAGGTGATCGTCACAGGTGATGCTTCCCAGAAGGATCTTCCAAAGGATGCACAGTCCGGTCTGGATGTGGCAATGAAAGTATTGAAGAAGATCGATGATATCGGTTTCTGCCAGCTGACCAGCAAGGATGTTGTGCGTCACCCGCTTGTGCAGCAGATCGTACAGGCTTATGATGATTATGAGAAGAAACAGAAACCTGTGAAATCCCGTAAAGATGACAGGTACGCGATAAAGAACAAGGAGTACAGAAGATGACCATAAATATCGAATATGAGACAGATCAGGAACTTGGCATCGATTATGCAGCACTGGCATCCCAGGTTGCAGACAAGGTTCTTGAGATGGAGAAATGTCCATATGACGGACAGGTGAATCTTGTCCTTACAGATAACGAGGAGATCAAGAGAGTGAACACAGAATTCAGGAATATCCAGGCACCTACAGATGTCCTGTCATTTCCCATGATCCCTTTTGAGACTCCGGCAGATTATTCTGTTGTGGAAGAGGACGAGTCTTATTTTGACTTGGACAGCGATGAGCTTCTTCTTGGAGATATCATGATCTCTGTTCCGAAGGTTTTTGCGCAGGCAGAGGAATACGGACACAGTGTGACAAGGGAGTTCTGCTTCCTGGTAGCGCACAGTATGCTTCATCTCCTTGGATATGATCATATGACAGAAGACGAAGCAAAAGTTATGGAGGCCAAACAGGCCTCAGCTCTTAAGGAGCTTGGAATCAATCGATAACCCCCAGATGGATAGCAGGAAACATACGCAGTGTTTCTTTTAAGATCCTAAATCAGATTGAAGGAGGTAATATATGAGAATGAGAAAGACAGGTGTTCTGACAGGTATCATGGTGGCATGTGTGTGCATGACCCAGACAGCCCCTGTATTTGGGGCACAGCAGGATCTGGTAGGTTTTGTCCCGAATAAGGAGAACCAGACGGAAACCCAGGTAAAGAGCTATCTTACAGGTGAGAATGTTCCAGAGAGTATCGGCCGCCGGAGACCTGTTGCAGTAATGATGGGCAATAACAGCTCCGGAGCACCGCAGAGCGGAATTGGTCATGCAGGTGTTGTTTATGAAGCACCTGTGGAAGGAAATATTACCCGTCTTATGGGAATTCTCGAGGATTATGATGATCTGGAAAGAATCGGCTCTGTTCGAAGCTGCCGTGATTATTATCTCTTCTATGCCAATGAATTCAATGCGATCTATGCACATTACGGACAGGCAGCCTATGCCTTCCTTATCTGGATCAGCATGTAATCGATAATCTGAACGGGATCAAGATGGGGAATCTGGCTTTCTTCCGCACAACGGACAGGAAACCGCCGCATAATGCCTATACTGATGCGGCGCATCTTCAGGCAGGCATTGAGGCGATGAAATACAGTCAGGAATATACGGAAGATTATACAGGCCATTATCTTTTTGCAGAGGATGGTGCAGAGACAGTTCCTGCAGATGGCATCACTGCAAATCTTGTAAAGCTTGACAATTTTACAGATAATCATCCATGGTATGAGTATGATGAGGCATCCGGTGAATATAAGCGCTTCCAGTTTGGAAAGGAACATGTGGACCAACTGGATGATAAACAGCTTACCTGCGATAACATCATTTTGCAGTATTCGTCCTGCCCGGCTTACGATGCTAACGGATATCTGAATATTGATGCGATTTCCGGCGGCGAAGGCAGGTTTATCACAAAAGGAAAGGCAATTGATATCCGCTGGGAGAAAGATTCTCCGTGGGGGATCACCCATTACTATGACAAAAATGAACAGGAGATTTGTCTGAATCAGGGTACGACATGGGTAGAGATCGTGCAGAATGACCGGATTGATTCCATCACATATCAGTAAATTTATATTATAAAAAGAACGATCCGGGCAATGGAACAATTGTCCGGATCATGCAATAAATAACAGATATCAGGAGAAACAAAGAACATGAATGCAAATTACAGAGAACGACTGAAAGATAAGAAACGCATCGTAATCAAGATCGGATCTTCTTCCTTGATTCATGCTGAGACAGGAAGATTGGATTTCCGCAAGCTGGAGATCCTTGCAAGAGAGATCAGCGATCTTCACAACCAGGGTAAGGACGTAGTCCTGGTATCTTCCGGAGCCATTGCTGTAGGGGCAGCAGCTCTTGGGATGAAGGGAAAACCGGCAGAACTTGAGAAGAAACAGGCATGTGCGGCAGTAGGACAGGCCAGACTGATGACCATTTACCAGAAACTTTTTGGAGAATATAATCAGATGGTGGCGCAGATCCTTATGACCAAGAACACCATGGTCAATAACACAAACCGCAGAAATGCCCAGAATACGTTTAATGAGCTTCTTGCAGTAGGCGTTATTCCTATCGTAAATGAGAACGACTCCGTATCTTCCTATGAGTTTCAGAATCTTGTAAAATTCGGAGATAATGATACTCTTTCTTCAGTAGTTGCCGCTCTGATCGGTGCAGATCTTCTGATTCTGATGTCTGATATTGACGGACTTTTCACAGATGATCCCAATTCCAATCCTGATGCAGAATTTATTGACATTGTAGAGAACATGGATGATAATATGCGTAAACTTGGCAAGTCCTCAACAGGAAGCAACGTAGGAACCGGTGGAATGGCAACCAAGCTTACAGCTGCTATCATTGCCACAGCAGCGGGGGCTGATATGGTCATTGCAAACGGAAACGATTTTCACAACATTCACAGGATCGTGGATGGCAAGAGCTGCGGAACTTTGTTTGTAGGAAGCAAGAAGGAAGAATTTTTCCTGATTGATTATATTGAGAAATTACTGTAAGAATAATTTTCAGATAGAAAAAAGAGGAGACTGTTTTATTATGATGGACAATATCAAGATCGATAGAATCAATGCACTGGCACATAAGCAGAAGAGTGTAGGCCTTACAGAAGAGGAGAAAGTTGAGCAGGCCAAACTTCGAAGGGAATATCTGGATGCGGTAAAAGGCAGCCTGCGTGCACATCTGAACAATATCGATATTAAAAGAAAAAGATGGAAGCATTACCAATCTGGGAGAAAAATATGGAAGAAAAAAAGGAAATTAGAAAAAAAATCTTCAAGGCAAGAAAAGAGCATAGTGATGAATGGATTCAGAAAAAAAGCCGCGTGATCACAGAGACGCTGACAGATCTTCCTGAATATAAAGAGGCAGAGCGGATCATGGCATATGCAGATTACAACCATGAAGTCATCACCCGCTATATCATTGAGCAGGCATGGAAAGACGGCAAGGAAGTGGCAGTTCCCAAGGTATTCGGGAAAGACATGGTGTTTTATAAACTGACTGATTTTTCCCAGCTGGAATCCGGTTACTTTGGGATACCGGAGCCAAAGGAAGACGGCGAGACGGTTTCCTGGGAAGCTGCAATGATGGTCATGCCGGGAGTTGCTTTTGATGTGAACTGCAACCGTGTTGGTTATGGCGGAGGTTTTTATGACCGTTTCCTTGAGAAACATCCAAAAATCAGCCGGGTGGCAGTGGGATTTTCTTTCCAGATTCTTCCGGAAGTTCCCACAGAGCCTACAGATATCCGACCGCAGGTGATCGTGACAGAAGAGAAGATATACCGCGACACACAGTAAAAACTGCTGTAATAAGAGTAAGAAAGGCAGGAATATTTGGAAATGAATGAAATGCTTGAAAAACTGGGACAAAACGCAAAAGATGCAGAAGTTGTCCTTCGAAATCTTTCCACAAATGACAAGAACAGAACACTTGAGATTGTAGCACAGGCGCTTGTAGACCACACAGAAGAGATCCTGAAAGCCAACGCTCTGGATGTTGAGAATGGAAAAAATAACCAGATGCCGGAAGGCTGATCGATAGACTGATGTTGAATGCCGGCAGGATCGAGGGAATGGCAGATGGCCTTCGCCAGCTTGTAGGCCTGGAAGATCCTATCGGTGAAGTGACAGGCATGAAGAAACGTCCGAACGGACTTCTGATCGGACAGAAAAGGGTTCCTCTTGGTGTGATCGGAATTATCTATGAGGCACGTCCAAATGTAACTTCTGATGCTTTCGGGCTTTGTTTTAAAACCGGAAATGTTGTGATTCTGAAAGGCGGAAGTGATGCTATTCATTCCAATACAGCCATTGTGAAGTTTATCCGTGAAGCACTTGTTTCTGCCGGGATCACTGAGAATGCAATCCAGCTGATCGAAGACACTTCCAGAGAGACAGCTGCGGAATTTATGAAAATGAACCAGTATGTAGATGTTCTGATCCCGCGTGGCGGAAGGGGTCTCATCAAGGCTGTTGTGAACCAGAGTACCATTCCTGTCATTGAGACTGGAACAGGTAACTGCCATATCTATGTAGATGAGACAGCTGATCTTCAGATGGCAGCAGATATTGTGATCAATGCCAAAACTCAGAGAGTTGGCGTATGCAATGCCTGTGAATCTCTTCTTGTAAACCGTAAGGTGAAGGATGCTTTCCTTCCGGTACTGGCAGAACGTCTGAAGGAGAAGCATGTGGAAGTGCGTGCAGATAAAGATGCGGGTGAGCTGATGCCAGGAGCAGTTGCTGCAACAGAGGAAGACTGGGGAACTGAGTACCTGGATTACATACTTTCTGTAAAAGTGGTAGATTCTGTAGATGATGCCATTGCCCATATCAATAAATACAATACCAAGCATTCGGAGGCGATTATCACCAACGATTATGCACATTCTCAGAAATTTCTGGATGAGGTGGACGCAGCAGCAGTTTATGTAAACGCATCTACCAGATTTACAGACGGAAACGAATTCGGCTTTGGTGCGGAGATTGGAATCAGCACCCAGAAACTTCATGCAAGAGGGCCGATGGGACTTCTTGCCCTGACAACAACCAAATATATTATTTACGGAAGCGGACAGGTTCGTCCGTAAGAGATTAGGCCGGCAATGGAGAGGTGGAGCGGATTTTTGTGTCCGCTTTACTTTTTTTCAGCGCTGTGCTATACTTTTTTTAATTATTGATTTAGACAGACTAACTCATAACAGGAGGACATATAAAAATAGAAAAAAAAGCAACTTTTTGCAGTCCTGCTTGCCGGTTCCATGACAGTTGGAATGGCACCTTCCGCAGCTTTTGCTGCGGAAGATACAGGAGCTGGGTCAGTAGCCGCAGAGGCACAGGTCACAGACGATAATACAGATGCTGAAGATACTGCAGATAATACGGACGACACTGCCGCAGCGGAAGCAGAGGCACAGGCTGCAGCAGAAGCGCAGGCAGAGGCAGAAGCACAGGCCGCGGCGGAAGCAGAGGCACAGAACAGGCAGAAGCTCAGGCTGCTGCAGAAGCGCAGGCGGAGGCAGAAGCAGAGGCCCAGAAACAGGCAGAAGCACAGGCCGCAGCAGAAGCCGCTGCGAAAGAAGCAGCAGAAAAAGGAACGATCGTTACTAAAGAGGCAGAACTTCGTGCAGCGATTGAAGCTGCGACGGCTGTTGACACTTCTACAACTGCAGTTACAGAGGCAGAGCCGGTCAAAATCGTGATCAAAGGAATAATCGAGCTTACAGGTGCCGTAACGATCCCGGCGAATAAGAGTATTGCTATCTTAGGAGCAGACACTCAGGCTTCTATTAAACGTGCAGACAGCTTCAAGGGCAATCTTTTTGAAGTAAGTGCCGGCAGTGCACTTTATATGGCTAAGAAGGATGCCACTGAGACAGATGCAACAGTAGGAACACTGACTGTAGACGGATCTGTTAAGGATGGTTCAGCAGCAGAGGGTTCTCTGGTCCATGTTGCAGCAGGAGCGAATTTTTCCCTGACAACAGGCGTAACTCTTGCCAATAACAATACAACTGCAAAAGGAGCTGCTATCTTCAATGAAGGCGGAAGCGTTCTGATCACAGGTGGTACGATCACCGGTAATAAATGTGACAACGGAGCTGTATACAGTACAGGTACAATTTCTGTGAAGAAAGGTGAAGGAGCAACAGATTCAGAGCCGAGCATCACAGGTAATACCAAAGCAGACGGTACAACTCCAGCCAATATCATTCTTTCAGGCGAAGGAAAGATCGAAGTGAAGGGAGAGATCACAGATCAGGCAAAGATCGGATTTTCTGTGGAGAGTCCGGCAGCAGATCTTGCAGTGATCACCAAGGCTGATGATCTGACAGATACAGATGTATTTGCCGCAGCCCTTAAGAATCTTGCATCCCAGTATGAGGGGGATACAACGAAATTTACAGTAGATGCAGCTACAGGTAAGCTGGCAGCAGCAGAGGTAACGAAACCTGTAGTATCTATTGAGAGCTCAGAATGGAAGAGTGGAACAACTGCAACAGCAGTGATCACATCTGATAAGGATGGACAGCTGTATTATAAATGGGTTGCAGAAGGAGCAGAAGCACCAACATTTGATACATCCAAGGATGGTGAAGCTGTTAAGGCCGGTGAGAAACATTCGATCAAGCTTGAGAATCTTACAGGAAAAAAAGTTATCCTCTATGTACAGGTTAAAGACAGTGAGGGTAATCTCAGCGAAGTGAAGAATACTCCTGTTATCTTGTCAGAAACTCCTAAACAGGCTCCGAAGATCACAAAAGCAGCCTTCTCCAAATGGAACAGTATTTCAGAGGCAGTAGTTACGATCACTTCTGACAAGGCTGGCCATTACTATTATAAATCAGTAAAACATGGAACAAAAGTTACATCCATTGATACAAGCGGAAAAGGTACAGCGATCAGTGCAAATAATGCGACATCTATTAAGCTCAGCAAGCTTGATACCAAGACCAGCTATGATGTGTATGTATGTGTTAAGGACAGTGATGGTCTTGTCAGTGATTTGAAGAAGATTGAACTGAATCAGAGCAAACGTCCGACTCCTAAACCGACACAGGCTGTCAGCATCGATGTTAAGTGGACGGGATTTCAGTGGACTGCACACGATTCTGCATCTGTAACACTTCGTACAAATGTTACAGGTACATGCTACTACACATGGGTAGAGCGTGGATCTGACGGAACATCCGATACTCCGAAGAAAGATGCGATTACTAATAAACAGGCAGTAAGTAAAGATAAGAATTTTACTATTTATCTGAGTGATCTGAACACAGATAATGGTATTGATCTGTATTTCTATATTAAATCAAGCAAAGGTGCGGAAAGCGGCATCAAGAAAGTAAGATTTGATCAGAGCAAACGTCCGGCTAAAGGTGATGATAACCATAAACCAGTAACTCCGAAGGTAAATGAGAGTATATTAAAAGGTCTGAACAGTGCTATGGAATTCTATCCGAATACATTCTACGATTTCCAGGTAATCGGAGCCGGAACAACTAATACCAATCCAGGAGAGGGCGATGTAAAATGGGAGCCACTCTACTGGAGTACATCTGCAAATCCGAAAGATGATCAGAAGCACAGTACCTGGAAGATTGGATCCACAAAAGGAATTAGTAAACAGGGTACATACAATCTGTACGTATTCTTCCAGAAATGGGTTTATACAAATGGTCAGTGGTCAGTGACAGATACTGTCGAGTCAGCAGTATATCAGTTCAGCTCTGTAGCGATCACGATCACACCGTCTGGTACAGGTACTCCGGGATCATCCAACGGAAATGCAGATGGCCAGACAGGTTCTGATCCGGATGCAACTGTAGCAGGAGCAGCATCTGCAACATCCTCCAACGGCGGCGATGGAACTACATCCAAGAATGCTGTTTCCACAGCGGATAATTCACCGATCGGAACTATGTCTGCCCTTGCAGTTGCCTCTATCCTTGCAGGAGGATATGTAATCGTGAGAAGAAGAAAAAAAGACATCTGATCACAGAACAAGTAAGATAACATAAAAAAACACCGGTTATTCCTGATTGAAAAGGAGTAACCGGTGTTTTTTAAGTATGAAAAAAAAGTACTGAGATTTTAAAGATTCTTTTTCTTATAAATAAACCAGGATGCAGCCACACTGAATGCAACCAGATAAGCGGTCAGTATTAAAATACTGATATAATTTACAGCTCCGCTGGAAGCAATGGTGCGGATCAGGTGACTGGTCTGTGAAAGCGGAAGTGCAGCTACAAAATTTCCAAGAAATCCTGGAATTTTTTCTGTTGAGAAGAAAGTGTTGCACAGAAATGCCATTGGCATAATAATATAATTGGAAAAACGCGGAACATCCGCATGGTTTTTGGCAAGGAAAGAAACCACAACACCAATGGCTGAAAAAACAGCACCATTAAGAAACATTACCAGAAACGACCAACCGTTAAAAACAAGTCCTGTTTCAATCGGCATGGTCAGGAGAAGGATGATTCCTCCTGCATAAAGTCCCCGGAGACTTCCTCCAATGATCTGGCCTGCAATAAACTGCCACAGAGGAGTGGGGGAGATCATAACCTGGTCAAAAGCCTTTTCATAAAGACGCTGCACATTTAAGTTCTGTGCAATGGCGTTAAAACTTCCGTTCATGGTTGTCAGTGAAACCACGCCAGGGATCAGAAAGTTCAGATAAGGTTCTCCGTGGGAAGAAGTCTGGATTCCCATTCCGAAAACAATCAGATACATCAGTGGCGCGATCATGGCTGCCAGCGTGATCTTATAGAAATCCCGTCGAAATTCCACCCATTTTTCCCATAAAATAGTAAGTATTCCCATGATAATTCATCGTCCATTCTTATTAAATTGTATATTTATGCAGTAATCAGATCAACGCTGCATAAGATGTCTTCCGGCCCGTTCCACAAAAACATCCTCAAGCGTTGTCTCACGCAATGTGCACTGTCCGTCCAGAGAGGACAAAAAAGCAATCGCTTCCGGCCGGCTGTGGAAGTAGTGACTCTTTGCACCTTCCGGCGTCTCCTGGTCTACAGTATATTTACCAAGTCTTTCAATCAGGCCTGCAGGAGTGTTGATTTCCTCCAGTTTTCCGTGATCCATAAGTGCCACCCGGTTACAGAGAGACTGTGCCTCTTCCATGTAATGGGTTGTCAGAAGGATGGTAAGGTTCTTGCCGTTAAGCTGGCGGAGAAGATTCCACATCTGTCGTCTGGAAAGAGCATCCATACCTGCTGTAGGCTCATCCAGAAGCAGGATCTCCGGGCTGGTAAGAAGGGCACGGCATACCATTAGTTTACGTTTCATACCGCCGGAAAGCTTGCGCACTGTTCTCTTCCGGAACGGAAGAAGTCCGCAGAAATCAAGAAGCTCTTCAGTTTTTGCCTTGATCTCTTTGCGGGGCATAAAGTAAAGACGTCCCTGGTATTCCATGATCTCATCCATGTTCATATCCTGACGCATGGAATATTCCTGTGTAATCACGCTGATCTTGCGTTTCAGATCCGGTCGGTTGCGTCCAAGTGTCTGTCCGTCAATAAGGATCTGACCTTCTGTAGGCAGGAGCAGAGTGGAAAGCAGACTGATCGTGGTGGTTTTTCCGGCACCATTAGGACCGAGAAGACCAAAAAATTCGCCGGTTTCAATGCGAAGATCCAGAGAATCCACAGCAGTAAAATCGTCGAATTTTTTTGTGAGATTTTTAGTTTCGATCATCTCTGTTCATTTCCTTTCTTTTGTATGCAAATTTCTTTTTATTATACTGGATAGCGACCGATAATTCAACAGAGAATCCACTTCTTTACAGAAAACAGGTGGTGTGCTATAGTGATATCATATGTGCAAAACAAATATGAAGAGATGGAGAGCAGTACAATGAAACAAATGATGCGAACGATGGTTATATTTCTTCTGGCTATGATGCTGTTATGCCCGGTTCAGGTTCTGGCAGCAGGTGAAGGCCTGGAGACAGATATGGAGGATGGCGAATATTCCATTCAGGTGGATCTGGAAGGCGGCAGCGGCAAGGCCAGCGTCACGTCACCCGCACTCATGATCGTAAAAGATGGCAGGATGTACGCACAGCTGCAGTGGAGTAGTTCCAACTACGATTATATGATCGTAAATGAAGAAAAGATCCTCAATGAGAGTGAAGAAGGCAGGAATTCGGTTTTTACAGTGCCGGTCACAGTAATGGATGACAAGATGGAAGTGATTGCGGATACGCTGGCAATGGGCGCGCCTCATGAAATCAATTATACGCTGACTTTTTATGAGGATTCCATTGGCTCAAAGGGACAGCTTCCGCAGGAAGCAGCTAAGAGAGTGGTAGCAGTGGCTTTGGCGATTATTGTTGGCGGTGGAATTTTAAATTATTTTGTGAACAAAAGGAATCGGTGTTAACAGCCGGTTCTTTTTTTTCTGCTTTCAGGCATACATAAATAATAGCAGCAGATGCAGTAGGTGCAGTAAAATATCTGCAGTGAATTAAGGGACAAGAACGGAGGCAGAAAAATGGAAACAGCACAGGATAAAGCTTATGAGGCTTTGTACTATTCACTTTGGGAACTGGCACAAAGATACAGTGAGTTTACTCAGTTTCGGGTAATCGGAAAAAGCCATGACGAAAGATTGATCCCCATGCTCGAGATCGGTCATGGAGAATCCTGCATTTTCTGTGTGGGAGGATTTTCGGGTACGGATGGAAAAATGTCGGACATGCTTGCACTGGCAGCTGCAGAATACTGCAAAACATATGAATGTAAATGGTCACTGCAGGAACTTTACGAGGTACATAAGCTTCTTGACAAGACAAGACTTTGCATTATTCCATCAGCAAATCCGGATGGTTACGAAATTTTTCGCAGGGGATACAATGCAGTGCGTAATCCTATCTTTCGCCAGATGCTGAAAATGCAGGATGTTCCCTGTGATGAGTTTGTGTGTAATGCAAGAGGGATGGATCCTGCTTTGAATTTTCCTACCAGCTGCTGTACCAGAAAAAAGATCCATCAGCAGCCTGCAAGTGAGAATGAGACAAAGGCACTGATCCGCATTTTTCAGGAATATGGAGGAAGAGGTCTGCTTGTATTTTGCAGCTATGGGAAAAAAGTAATCTACTACCGACAGGATCAGGGATTTGCCAACAATCAGAGATGCTACCGCCTGGCAAGGCATCTTAAAAAATGCTCAGACGGAAGGCTGGAGCGGCTCTCGGCAGGATGTGAAACTCATATGCGGAACCGGAGTACAGGAAGGCCGGAGCAGTATTATGGAGAAGTGATACGTCAGCCGGCCTTTCGGATCGAACTTCCGCTGGGCGAAAATACGAAGGAGGCAGAGAAAAAGGTCCTCCGGGAGTTAATGCTTCTTCCTCTGGAATATATCTATTCGCTGATACAGTAAAAGAATGGCCTGTGCAGATGCTATTTTGGGTTATTAAGCATCTGTGACAGGTTATTTTGACATTGTATCTGAATTATGAAAATTAACGGCATAAACAGATTTTTGCAGTGATAGATGAGTCGAATCTTGTCGGACGAATTTCGTTGACTTATTTAACTGCTGGATTTATAATAACATCATCTGAAACAGATCTTTATATTTATTCTATTTCGTCTTTGACAGACGGACGTTTTCAGGAACGATTCCGTTCCATTTGAATCCTGGAATTTTTATATTTTAACAGAAAACAGATATTGACATATTTATGCAATGAAATAACAGGTTTCTGCTAAGAAACAGGGGATTTTCGCTTGAGTTGATATCTATGGAGGGCAGTTTATGTACCGTTGCGTGTGGAGCAGGTCTCCGCCAGAAATTCTTTTTTGTTTGCTCATGCAGTACTCCTAATAGAATGGATTTTATAGAATTAAGAAAAGAAATGAAATTGTTTTTTCGATATGCTTTTAACACAGTTCTGGCTTTGACTTTTGTGACTGCGATGGTACTCCTCCTTCCGGGGCTTTTTGGCATCCGGCCATATGTAGTCTACTCCGGATCCATGGAACCAGGGATCCGGACCGGAGCTGTGGTATTTACAAAGGAGGGAAGTTTTTCTCCGAAAAAAGGAGACATTATCACATTTCGTATTGACGATACAGTTGTCACACACAGAGTTACGGAGAACCGAAACGGTATCTGTACAACAAAAGGCGACGCCAATAAAACAGCAGATCCAGTATCTGTAAAGGAGTCGCAGATCATCGGGCGGGTAGTCTTCAGCCTGCCTTATCTGGGCTATGTGATTCATTTTTTACGTACCCGGATTCCATTTACCGTCGTTGTCATTGCGGCGTGTCTGGCCGTGATCGCAGATCTGGCTTATACCCCAAATAAAAAAATAATAGAATAGCAGGGAGGAATTAAATTATGATGAAAAACAGAAAAATGGTAAAAGGAATTGCGCTTGCGGCTATGGTCGCAGCTCTGGCGGCAGGAGGAACTGCAGCCTACCTTACAGATTTTGAATCCGCTACCAACAGTTTTACAGTAGGAAAAGTAGATATTGAACTGGATGAGCCGAACTGGAAACCAGATGAAAATACCAAGCTGGTACCAACACAGGTGATCAAGAAAGACCCGTTTGTGAAAAATCTTGGCGTCAATGATGCGTTTGTTTATCTGGAAGTATCGGTTCCTGTGCGAAATGTGATTACCGCAGCTTTAGATGGAACCAGAAATGCCCTGGCAAAAACAGAAGTTTTCAGCTACACGAAGAATAAAGAATGGACACAGATGGAGCGGAAAGAGATTGGACAGAATATGGTCTATACTTATGTTTATAACAGCATTCTGAAGCCGGGAGAAAAGACGGCCACATTATTTAATACAGTAACTTTTGCCAATATCATTGAAGGACAGCTGGATACGCAGCAGCTTGATATGCCGGTAAGAGCTTATGCGATTCAGTCCACCAATACAGGAGATGACAAGACAACTGTTCTGGAGCAGGCAACAGCAGCATACCAGAAGTATGTAAATCAGAATAAAGGGCTGTCCAGCGGTGTCACAAAATGACATTTTAGGCTTTCAGGAAGCGGGGAATGTAAATGAAAGAAAAATTATTAAAAGTACCTATATTCTTTCTTTTTGTTACAGGAGTTCTCTGCGCTTTGAGAACAGCCGCGTATTTTTCAGATTACGATGACAAGATGAATACAGCGGCAGTGGGATCTGTGATCACGGAGATTGATGAAGATTTCCCGGATCCCACTCCCACCCCTATGGGTGATAACCCTTCGTACAAAAAGGAAATCTGGACGGGGAATTTCTCCGGAAATGAGAAAGGTTTCAATGCAGATTGTTATGTACGTATGTCTCTTTCCTATTCAGATGATGATATTGGAAGAGGTGTAGAACTTCTGGGAGTTGATAAGGTAAACTGGGTCTATAATCCGGGAGACGGGTATTATTATTACAGGAACATAGTGGCAGAGGGAGAAACTACAACGCCATTATGTACAGGATTTCGTATCAATTCTGAAAAAATAGATGACACATATAAGGACAGTCTTTTTGATTTTGAAATCAATGTTTATGAGGAAGCTGTTCATGCGGAAGGATTTTCTGATTTTGAAAGTGCATGGAGCTATTTTAAAAACCCGGTATCTGTACAGACAGAGAGGAGGGGAACTGTTGAAAAAAGCTCTTAAAGTTTTGCTGGCAGGAATCCTGGCGGCAGGAAGTCTTGCCGTGTGTGCGGCTGCTTACGGAAGTTTTTCGGATTCTGTAACTGTAACCAATCATATTTCCACAGGAGACATTAACATAGCTCTGAAAGAACTGGAGAAAAAAGACGGCCGTGAAATGGCTTATCAGGATAGAAAGATCATTTTACCTGGAGATGAAATTTCCAAGATTCCAAGAATCACCAACAAGTCAGAGCCATGCTGGGTAAGGGTTAAGATTACTTATACAGATGAACTGGAAGGTCTGAAAGGTCTTGATGATGCCAGTCTTCAGGGAATGTCTTCACGATGGATGAAAAGAGGCGAATATTTTTATTATAATAAATGTCTGAAGCAGGGAGAAAGTGTCGACATTTTTACAGGTGTGAGTATTCCGAAAGAATGGACAGATGTCTATGAGAAGAAAGGGCTTGGAATCACCATTGTGGCAGATGCGATACAGGCGGCGAATTTTGCTCCTGATTTCAGTGCTATGACTCCCTGGGGAAATCAGAAGATCCAGAGATGTGTCCATGATACCAACGGACTTGTTGTAAAGAAAAAGAGTCCGGTGAAGCTGAAAGTGGAATTTGAAGGGAAAGCACATAAACTGATTGCAGCTCCGGATGATTTTTTCTCGGGCTTTTCAGCTGCTATGCCTGGAGATATTTTCAGAGATTCCGTGGAAATCCGAAACACTACAAAGAACAGTGCAGAGATCTTTTTCCGTACATCACCGGAATGTAAATCAGTGAAGGATCAGGAATTTCTGAAGAAATTGAAACTGGAGATTTCCATGGATGGAAAGAAACTGTATACAGGAGATATTCTTGCAGCATCTTTGAATAAAGCTGTTTCACTGGGAAAATTTGACAGTGGAAAAAGTGGACAGATGAATTTTCAGATTACAGTTCCGGCAGAGCTTGATAATACTTATGCACTGCGGGAGGGAGATGTGAAATGGATCTTTTCTGTAGAAGATGATCAGCAGAAGCAGCTGACGGAAACTCCCGGACTTCGACGGCCTGGCGGAAGCGGAACACCAGGAAAAGAAACGGGCAGAATTTATAATAATGAAACTGCTAACTCTACAGGAAAAACAAAACCTGTAAAAACAGGAGACGATACAGAAATCTGGCTGTTTCTGTTTATGGGCGGAGCAGCACTTCTGGCAGGTGTTCTGGCAATCCGGAAAGGAGGGAAAAGAACATGAAAAGAAGAATTGCAGGAATATTGATGGCACTGACTGTTTTTGTTTCCTCCGTTGCTGTCTCGGCCGGCCCGGAAGGAGAACTGACTTATGCATATGGAACTGAGTCTGTATCAGAAAGTGATTTTCATAAGCAAACCGATGATTCGGAGGTGATTTCCCGGGAAGAAATAAAGCTGGATGAAGCGTCTTCAGATATGTCAGAAGAAATTCCAGATATTTCTCAGGATAAAGAGGAATCTTCAGATGAAGAAAATGAAAATCAGGAGGAGCCTATATCTGAAAGCAGCGATTCTGATAGCTCTTCAGAAGAAAATCTATTACAGGAAAGTGATCAGCTGCTGGAAGAAGCGGAAGTATCAGAAGAACCGGGATTCACTGTTTTTTCAGAAGAGAATGCAGATCTTCTGAAAGGTGAAAGTGAGGAAGATAAGGAGCTGATACAGGAAATCGAAGATGGGCAGGTACTTGCATTTTCACGGCGATTTCGGATGAAGCAGAGCAGAATGATATTGCAGAAGGTTTTTCCGCATCTGAGAATGATATTGCAGTGACAGCATTAAAGCCTGGAGAATATTATGTGGAAAGTGGAGCCAGAGCCTATTGTGATGAGGTCTGGACAGAGGCCAATGACTTTGTGGCAGGAAATCATACACGTATGGCAAGTACTTTCCGTCTCGTGCATTATATTGATGATGCAGGTACAGAGAGGACCTCTCCATTGTATTGTCTGAAAGCAACCAAGACAGGTGTTGACAATGTGAATCTCAAGGAAGAAGCGGTTAAAGTGCTGAAAAATGCTACAATCCAGAAACTGCTGTATTTTGGTCATGGCGGCCCGGGAGATCTGGGAACGAGCTACGATCCTTCCTGCAGTCATATTAACTGGTCCAGATGGCAGAACCGATATATGTTTACACATATTGCTTTGTCCAAAGTTTATTCCGGTGACAAAGGGTATGCAACAGAAGCAGAGGTGGAACATGTAGGAATCAACAAACTGATCACCAAAGTCAAGGCAATGACTATTCCGGCAAGAAATAAAGCTTCTGTATCTGTGTATGGAGACAACGGATGGACAGCAGCAGGAGGACAGACAGTTCCCATGTCTGTGTTCAGATTCAGAGATTCCAGTCATTCTTATGTACCGGACAGTATGAAAGATGGTTTCCAGCTCAGTGCACTTATGAAAGTTACAGATGCGGCAAAAACCGGAAATGGAATTATAGTAACCAGGGCATCCACAGAAAAATGGCAGCTGGCATATTGGGACAGCGGGGCAGAATATAATGCTGATAAAACAAATCCGACAATGATGAAAGGGACAAGGCTGAAATTAAAAGAGGGAGCTTACTTTCTTTTTATTTTTCCGCTGAATACTACTGCATCAAAAAAATTCCAGTATAAGATGATGCTGCAGCCGGTTTCCTATCTTCTGGTAGATGGAAAAACTCAGACTGGAAAAGACGGAATGCAGGATTTTGGTGCATATGTATATCAGGGAACAAGAGGTCTTGTGACATTCACATTAAAGCCAGCAGCTTATGGAAGCATAAAGCTCACTAAAACAGAGGTTAATACAGCAGCTAAAATCGAAGGCGCGCAGTATTCGCTTTATGCAGCTGAAATTATAAAATCCGGTTATCGGACTAAATATCAAAAAGATCAGAAAATAACATCGGCCACTACTGACAGCAACGGTGTGATCACATTCACGAAGCTGGCTCCTGGAAAATATTATATAAAAGAAACGAAAGCTCCGGCAGGATATCTTCTTAGTGCTGCTGTAAAAAATGTTACTGTCACTGGAGGAAAAACAGCAACAGCAAGTGTGAAAGATGAAATGGATATTCATGGAACCGTTTCCATTACAAAGAAAGACGGTGACACAAAAGATCTGCTTGCAGGAGCACAGTTTACGCTTTATGAGTGGAGCAAAACAGGAAAAAGCTACAAAAAAACCGGAAAGCTCCTGAAATATGACAGCCAGAAACGAATCTATACTTCAGATGTATTTTATTACAGTGAAGATAATCAGGGTAAATTCAGAGTAAAAGAAACAAAAGCTCCGGCAGGTTATACAGGAACCTGGCAGAAAGATATCAGACTTACAGAGCCTGGTACAAATAAAAAGTTCTCTTTTGAAGTTTTGAATTACCAGACGAATAAACGAAAAATAGAGATCGTAAAGACAGATGCAGACAGCGGTGACATTCTGGAAAATGCAGAATTTACGCTTTATGAATACAGTGCTGCACTGAAAGGCTATAAAACGGAAGGCGTGCTGCTGAAGTATGACAGAGAAAATCAGCTTTATACCAGTGAAGAGCTTCTGAAAACTGCAGATAACAAAGGCAGGTTCCGTGTTGTGGAAACAAAAAATCCGCCGGGATATGAGGGAACATGGGAAAAAGAGGCAGATATCACAGACGAAGATGCAAGTCTCTTCTACGAAGTTACCAATACGTCCATCTCAAATTATACAGGAACGATCCGGCTTCGAAAGTCAGATATCTATACAGGAGAATTACTGGAAGGCGCAGAGTTCACAGTTTATCAGTGGAATGCTGCAAATAATTCTTATGAGGATGATCTGGAAGAAAAAAGTATTCTGAAATACAACAGTGATACAAAAGAATACTGTTCTGATGATCTGCCTGTTACAGAAGAAAACCAGGGCAAATTCCGCATTGTTGAAACTGAGAATCCGGAAAATTATACAGGAATTTATGAAAAAGAGATCGTATTTGAAAAGAAAGAAAATACTTTTTCTGATGAGATCGTGCTGAATGCAGAGAATACACCGGACACGCTCCCTCTTGGGACGATCACTATTATAAAAAAGATCCGGGAAGAGGACATTACCTGGGCACACGGTAATCCTTCATTTTTCTTTGTTGCAGAAGGAAAAGATCTTACAGGTGCATCGCACAAATATGAAGATTATGTAACATTTGTTCCGGACAGCTATGAAATGGATGATAACGGGTATGCAACGCTGGCTGTTACATTGGCTCATGTTCCTCTTGGACAGTATGAGATCTGGGAGAAACCGGTACTTCGATATTATCTGAAAGATGCTTATGCCAATACAGAAAATGTTAGTATTACAAAAGGCATTTCCCCATCCTATGGAGCAGATCCCAAACAAGTTGCAAAAGGTACAGCAGTGCTTACAGCTGAAAACGGAGATGCTTCCATCACATTTGTAAATGAAAATCAAGATATGATGGATATTCTCATAACGATTGTATAAAAAATACAATTCCGCTGCTGTTTCCTGAAAAAGAGTAGTAAAAGGGCAAAAGGGCAGAATGCAGAAGGGCTTCTGCCTTTATGTCATAGCTACATATAGGAATAACAGAGCAGGATTCTGTTTTTTGGTAATATTTCCACTAATAAGCTTTTACAATAGAACAGAGAGATTTTCAGTGGGAGTGAGTTTATGAACAGAAAAATCCGGAATGCTTTTGCCGCATGGATCGTGATCATAAGTTTTATCCTGACACCAGCAAAAGTATGGGGGGAAGCAGTACAGTCCGCAGAAAACAGCAGTGAAAAGAGCCTTATTGAGGCACCAGCCGCAGTTCTTATGGAAAAAGAAACCGGTACTGTGATCTATTCCAGAGACCCGGATACCAGAAGAAGCCCGGCCAGTATTACAAAGATCATGACATTGATCCTTATTTTTGATGCTTTAGAAAACGGAAAACTTCATCTGGATGATACCATTACCACAAGTGCTTATGCTAAATCCATGGGTGGTTCCCAGGTATTTCTGGAAGAAGGAGAGACACAGAAAGCAGAGACTATGATCAAGTGCATTGTGATCGCTTCCGGAAATGATGCCAGTGTGGCAATGGCAGAGCATTTGGCTGGAACAGAACAGGCTTTTGTGGAACAGATGAACAAACGGGCATCAGAACTTGGAATGAAAAATACCCATTTTACAGATTGCTGCGGTCTGACAGAATCCCGGGAGCATTATACCACTGCCTATGATATTGCGCTTATGAGCCGTGAGTTAATCAGCAAATATCCAGAGATTCTTACATATTCCGCTATATGGATGGAAGATATCACTCATATCACAAGAAAAGGTTCTTCGAAGTTTACACTGACAAATACCAATAAACTGCTTCGAAGTTATGAAGGATGTATGGGGTTGAAAACAGGGAGTACCAGCATTGCCAAATACTGTTTAAGTGCAGTTGCTGAAAGAAACGGGATTACACTGATCGCATCTGTGATGGCGGCACCGGATCCTAAAACAAGATTCCGTGATGCAGCTTCTCTTCTCAACTACGGATTTTCAAAATGTATATTATACCTGGATGAAGCACTGGAAGAACTTCCATCTGTAAAAGTCCGTAAAGGGCTTAAAGAAGAAGTTTCGCTTACATATGCGGGGAAGTTTCGTTATCTGAGTACAGATGGTACAAAGCCGGACAATATTAAAAAGAAAAGGATTCTTTCCCAAAAAACTACAGCACCTGTAAAAAAAGGAGAAAAAGCAGGGATACAGGAATATTATCAGAATGGAAAGAGGATAGGAACTCTGGATATCCTTTATGCAGAGACAGTAGAAAAGGCCAGATACAGAGACTGGGCCGGACGGGTGGCGAAAGCATTTCTTTTGTAAAAGTTTTTTTCGGTGAAACATACTTTTGACAAAAAGCACTGGCTGGATGTATAATACAACGGAATAGACGCAGGAACAGAAGTGCTTCTGTGTCAATAACGGAAACGAGAAGGGATTTTTAATGAAAGAAATCAGAACAGAGGATGCAGCAGGTCATATTCTGTGTCATGATATCACACAGATCATAAAGGATGAAAAAAAAGGCGTTCTTTTCAAAAAAGGGCATGTGGTTAAGGAAGAAGATATCCCGCTTCTGCTCTCAGTAGGAAAAGAGCACCTTTTTGTATGGGAGAAAAAAGAGGGGATCCTTCATGAGAATGAGGCAGCAGAGATTCTATATAAGATATGTGCGGGAGATTCTGACAAGGTACATGGAACAGACATCAAAGAAGGAAAAATAGAAGTTATATCAAAGCTTGACGGGGTTCTGAAGATTCGTAAAGACGCACTTGTAGCTATCAACTCTCTTGGGGAGATGATGATTGCATCCAGGCATGGAAATTTTCCGGTGAAAAAGGTGATAAGCTGGCAGGAACCAGGATCATTCCCCTTGTTATTGAGAAGGAGAAAATGGATGCAGCAGAAAAAGCAGCGGGAGAGCAGCCTGTTTTTGATATTCTTCCGTATCACCGGAAAAAAGTGGGAATTGTCACAACAGGAAGCGAGATCAAAAAAGGGCTGATCAAGGATACGTTTACACCGGTGCTGCGAGAGAAACTTGCAGAATATCCGACGGAAATTATCGGTCAGGTAATGCCTGGAGATGATAAAGAACAGATCACAGCAGAGATTTTATCTTTTGCAGAGGCAGGTGCAGATCTTATTGTCTGTACTGGAGGAATGAGTGTGGATCCTGATGACCGTACACCAGGCGGCATCCGTGATACAGGGGCTTTTATTGTAACATACGGAGCACCTGTCCTTCCGGGAGCGATGCTTCTGATCGCATATCTTTCCTGTAAAGGCAGAAGGATTCCGGTACTGGGTCTTCCGGGCTGCGTGATGTATGCGAAGAGAACAGTATTTGATCTGATCCTTCCCCGTGTGATGGCAGATGATGAAATAAAAGCTGAGGAGATTGCCAGTCTGGGTGAGGGTGGCCTGTGTCTGAACTGTCCGGTATGTACTTTCCCCAACTGCGGATTTGGAAAATAATATGAATACATTCAGAATCAAAAAATATAAGATTCATACAAATAAGATCCAGAATCCTGACGGAGTACGATTTGTTTTGCTGGCAGATCAGCATGGGGTTTCCTATGGCAGGGATAATTGCCGGCTTTTGGATACGATCCGTGATCTGCAGCCGGAGGCAGTCCTTGCAGCTGGCGATATGGCGGTTCGAACCGAACCGGATACGCTTGTAACAGCCTGTAAGCTTCTTACATCTCTTGCAGAAGAATTTCCGGTATATTATGCACTTGGAAATCATGAATATAAGATGTCTCTTGACGGAGAATTTCAGGAATATTATCGGAAATATGAGAAGGCTGTAAGAAAGGCAGGCGTCCATATTCTTCGCAATACTCATGAAGAGGTGATTATTTGCGGCGATCATTTCTGCTTTTTCGGACTGGAGCTGCCAATTGAGTATTATCATAAACCCAGATCTCCGAAACTTTATACAGAAACCATAAAAGAACTTATCGGATCCCCGGGAACAAATGGCATGCAGATCCTGCTGGCCCACAATCCCAAGTATGGAAAAACTTATTTTAAATGGGGGGCAGATATGATCGTGTCAGGCCATTACCATGGAGGAGTTGTGCGCCTGAGTGAACATCATGGTCTTTCTTCTCCACAGTATCTCGTATTGCCGCCTTTCTGCTGCGGCGATTTTCACAGGGGAGATCAGCATATGTTCGTCAGTGCAGGAATGGGAGAACACACGCTTCCATTGCGGATACACAATCCAAGGGAGCTTCTTGTGATCGATGTAAAACCCTCCGGAAAAAGAAATGAGGAAACAATAAATGGCCATATCCGTTAAGCTGAATGTATTTGAGGGACCGCTGGATCTGCTTCTTCACCTGATTGATAAAAACAAGATTGATATATATGACATTCCAATCGTGGAGATCACAGATCAGTATATGGAGTATCTTCACTCCATGGAAAAAGAAGATCTTGGTGTTATGAGCGAGTTCCTGGTCATGGCAGCTACACTTCTTGATATTAAGTGTAAGATGCTTCTTCCCAAGGAGATTAATGAAGAAGGTGAGGAGGAAGACCCAAGAGCAGAGCTTGTACAGAAGCTTCTGGAATATAAGATGTACAAATATATGTCGTATGAACTGCGAGACAGGCTGGGTGAGGCAGCAGGTGTCTACTACCGTAAGCAGGATATACCTGCTGAGGTAAAACAGTATGAACCGCCTTCGGATCCCCGGGAACTTTTAAGGGGCCTGACACTTGAGAGGATGAATGCAATATATCGAGCTCTGATCCGTCGCCAGGAAAACAAGATCGACCCGATCCGAAGCAAATTCGGCCGGATTGAAAAAGAGGAGATCAGCCTGTCAGACAAACTTCTGGAAATGAAAGAGTATGCCAGAGGCCACAGGAAATTCAGCTTTCGGCAGCTTATGGAAAATCAGCATTCTAAAATACAGCTGATCGTTACATTTCTGGCAATTCTTGAACTTATGAAGATGGGACACATTCATGCGGAACAGGCAGAACCATTAGATGATATTCATGTAAGGGTGGTGACTGATCCGGATACATGGAAGAATCTGACAGAATTTGCCGATGAATAGATGTATAAATTGTCAGTTGATTATATTTACCAAATCATGTTTATAAATATAATGGAAGTACAGCGGAATAATGATATCCGTTTTATCAATAGAGGAATGAGGAAAATAATTGGAACTGAAACAGACTAAAGGAGAAATCGAAGCAATCCTTTTTGCCATGGGTGAGGCGGTTGAATTAAGTCGTATTGCAAAAGCGATTCAGCAGGATAATACTACAACCAGGAAAATTATCCGGGATATGATGCTGGATTACCAGAGAGAAGAACGAGGCATCCATATCATAGAGCTCGAGAATTCATTTCAGCTCTGCACAAAAAGAGAATACTACGATTCTCTCATAAGGATCGCAGCTCAGCCGAAGAAACCAACTTTGACGGATGTTATGCTGGAGACGCTTTCTATTATTGCCTACAAACAGCCGGTGACAAAAGCAGAGATTGAGAAAATCCGGGGAGTAAAATGCGACCATGCCATCAACAAATTGATGGATTATGATCTGATCAGAGAACTGGGGCGACTCGATGCACCAGGCCGTCCGATTCTTCTGGGAACAACAGAAGAATTTCTGAGATGTTTCGGAGTGCAGGGACTGGAAGAGCTTCCGGAGATGGATCCTGTACAGCTGGAAGATTTCAAAGCAGAGGCAGAAGAAGAGATACAGCTGAAGCTGGATGTATGATCCTGGCCTAGGATTGTGCAGCCAGGTAATGAGTGAATGTCTGCATAAGGCAGGCAAATCGGATGGAAACAAAAGAGGAGGAATACAAAATGCCCACAACATATGCACATGATCTTTTTGGAAAACGGGTTTACAGAAGACTTCCTGATAAATTGCAGCATCTGATCCGCAGCAACGGAAATCTGTACCGTATCGGGCAGCATGGTCCGGATATCCTGTTTTACTATTTCATATCAAAAAATCCGGTCACTCAGTATGGAGTGCGGATGCATGGCCGGAAAGCAAGAGATTTTTTTGAAAAAGGAATGGGAATATGTCCGCAGAGAAAAAGATCCGGAGTTAATGGCATATATGCTGGGATTTGGCTGCCACTATATTCTGGATTCAACCTGTCATCCTTACGTAAATCAGGTAGCGAAAGAAGGAAAGGTTTCCCATACTCTTCTTGAGAAAGAACTGGATCGTATGCTGATGTATGAAACCGGAAAAAATCCTCTCCGGTTTTATCCTTCTCATGGCATTAAAGCGAAATATATGGCGGCAAGAACGATCCATAAGGTGCTGCCGGAGATCAGGACTTCTAATATCTATCTTTCTCTTAAAATGATGAAAATCTTTACCAGCCTTCTTGTATGTGATGATGGAGGATTGAGAAAACGCTTATCTGAGCATGCCCTTTCCCCGGCAGGGAAGAGAAGAACGGCTTTTATCACAGAATTTTTCATGAGTCAGGAGCCGGAAGTGGATTGCCATGAAGAACTTCTGAAACTCGACCGCCTTATTGATGAAGCTTTGGGCAAGGCACCGGACATGCTGGAAGAACTTGTAGCACTGGCAGTTAGACCAGGCCATCTTTCTGACAGATGGAATCTTACCTTTAACGGATAAACAAAAGACTGGTTATTCAGGGATATCCTTTCGCATAAAATTAAAAATATAATGGTTACTGCAAACGGGCATTCGAATGTTTGCTTTATCAGTGTGTGGAGGGATATCATGAAAATCAGGCGAGCAGCCGCTGTCGCTTTTATGGCAGCGGTTCTTATTATTCAGCAGATTTTTCCGGCGCAGGCAGCAGAAGTGCAGGAACTTTATGCACTGTCAGCAGTACTTATGGATGGAGAAACCGGTCGTGTTCTTTATGGAAAAGAAGCCTATAGAGCAAGACCTAATGCAAGTACCACAAAGGTTATGACCTGCATTCTTGCACTGGAGCTGGGAAATGGAGATGATTATGTACAGGTTTCCAAGGAAGCAGCATCGCAGCCTCAGACACATCTGGGAATGAAAGAGGGACAGCAGTTTTATCTGGAGGATCTTCTTTATTCGCTGATGTTAAAAAGTCATAATGATACAGCAGTAGCTATTGCGGAACATATAGGCGGTTCTGTGAAAAAATTTGCAGCACTGATGAATCAGAAAGCAAAAGAGCTTGGATGTACGGATACACATTTTGTAACTCCAAACGGGCTCGACGGTGAGGATGAAGGAGGAAGGCATCATACGACGGCCAGGGATCTGGCGCTTATTATGGCCTATGCAGTAAAGAACAGTACGTTTGTTCATATCACCCAGACCAGGGATTATACATTTTCAGATATTGCCGGAAAGAAATATTATACAGTTCATAATACAAACGCATTTCTGGATATGGAGACAGGTGTGATAACCGGGAAAACAGGATTTACAGGTAATGCAGGATATTGTTATGTATGTGCGGCACGTCAGGATGAAAAGCTTTTTATTGTTGCACTTCTGGGCTGCGGCTGGCCGGGAAACAAAAATTACAAATGGTCGGATGCCAGAAAACTTCTGTCCTATGGGCGGAACAATTACAGATATGCAGTTCTTCCGGAGTTACCCAGACTTCCGGAGATTCCTGTATCAGATGCTGTTCCTGATAACCGTGAGAGAGGCACCGGTACAGGAACATTGCTGAAGCTTCATGCAGCTGTTTCTGAAAAAGCTCTGGTAAAAAGGTATCTTTTGAAGAAAACAGAGACGATTACCTGGGAAACAGAACTTCCCGGCAAACTGGAAGCACCGGTCAGGAAAAATCAGAGGATCGGTTCCCTTCATGCGAAGCTCGATGGTAAAGAAATTTTCACCTGTCCTGTGACAGCAGAAGACAAAATCGGCAGAATCACCTATAAATGGTACGTAGATAAAGTTTTTCAGGATTATTTTCATTAATTTTACAGCCCCTGGCATATGTCAGGGGTTAATTTTTTAACGTTCATGACGAAAAGTATTGAATTTTCTGCAAAAAAAGGTACAATTATACTCGGCTGAATTTTTGGTTATATTAATAAAAAAATGGAGGGCATAGTATAATGAGTAATGCGACACAAAGCGTAGCGGCTGCAAGGATTAATTCCCTGCTTGACGCCAACAGTTTTGTTGAGATCGGACAGGCTGTCACAGCCAGAGCTACAGATTTCAACATGACTGAAAAAAAAAGCACCTTCAGACGGTGTGATCACCGGATATGGTGTGATTGACGGCAGTCTGGTGTATGTATACAGCCAGGATGCATCTGTACTGAACGGAACAGTTGGTGAGATGCATGCCAAAAAGATCGCCAAAATTTATGATCTCGCTCTGAAAGTTGGAGCACCAGTTATCGGTCTTGTAGACTGTGCGGGACTTCGTCTTCAGGAGGCTACCGATGCACTTGAGGCATTTGGTGAGATCTATCTGAAACAGACACTGGCATCCGGTGTTATTCCACAGATCACTGCTGTTTTCGGAACATGCGGCGGTGGAATGGCAGTTGTACCGGCTCTTACAGACTTTACATTTGTAGAGGAGAAGAAGGGCAGACTGTTTGTAAACACTCCGAATGCACTGGAGGGAAACAGAGTGGAAAAATGCGATTCAGCTCCGCACAGTTCCAGAGTGAGGAGACAGGACTTGTTGACGGCATCGGAACAGAAGAGGAGATCCTTGGACAGATCCGTACACTGGTCAGCATGCTTCCGGAGAATAATGAAGACAATGACAGCTTCAAGGAATGCACAGATGACCTGAACAGAGTATGTGATGATATCGCAGGCTGCACAGGCGACACAGCTATTGCACTTTCAAAAATCGCTGATGACGGTGAGTTTTTTGAGACAAAGGCAGCTTACGGACAGGATGTTGTAACAGGTTTCCTTCGTCTGAACGGAGCTACTGTTGGTGCTGTTGCAAACAGAAGCGAGTCCTACGATGCTGATGGCAATAAGACAGAGATTTCTGACGGAACTCTTTCTGCCAGAGGTGCAAGAAAAGCTGCAGATTTCATTAAATTCTGTGATGCTTTTGAAATTCCGGTACTTACACTTACCAATGTAACAGGATTTAAAGCAACTCTCTGCAACGAGAAGATGATGGCTAAATCCGTAGGTGAGATGGTACATGCCTTTGCATCTGCAACTGTACCGAAGGTAAATGTTGTAGTTGGTAAAGCTTACGGAACTGCATACGTTGCCATGAACAGCAAATCTGTCGGAGCAGACATGGTTTACGCATGGGATACAGCAGAAATCGGTATGATGGATGCTTCCCTTGCAGCTAAGATCATGTATGAGGGAGCTGATGCTTCTACACTGAACGAGAAGACTGCAGAGTATAAAGAACTCCAGAACGGTATCGCATCCGCAGCAGCAAGAGGATATGTGGATACTGTGATCAAAGCAGAAGATACAAGAAAATATGTAATCGGTGCTTTTGAGATGCTGTTCACAAAAAGGGAAGACCGTCCATCCAAAAAGCATGGAACAGTCTAAGTGAGGTGAGCGTATGAGACAGTTTTATAAAAAGATCTCTTCTGTCTGCATGGCATTTCTTTGCGTGGCTGTACTTCTGATCGGATGCACAGCTACTGCATGGGCTGCTGATGAGGTTGATGATTCTGTAAAGAGTCAGCTTGTTACAACAACCAAAGGTCTGACGGAAGCGATCATCGCAATGTCCGAGGATGATATCCAGGGATATCTGGAATCAGAGGATGCTTTCACACAGAGTGCGGCAAGCGCATGGGACGGCTCCAGAGAAGAGCTCGGTGAGAAAAAAGGTGATATCGATGAGAAGGATATCACAGTAGAGTATTCCGATGACCAGTATACCGTTGTTGTTCCGGTATCCTTCGAGAAAAACAAAGCGAATTTCACTTATGTATTTGATAAATCAGGAACCCCGACTTCTGTTACTGTTGATGTAAATTATACACTGGCTCAGAACATGGAGAAGGCAGCCATGAACACAGTGATGGGTCTTGGAACCGTATTTGTGATTCTGGTATTCCTGATCTTCGTGATCTCTCTTTTCAAATATATTCCCGGACTTGTGGAAGGAAAGAAAAAAGAGAGTGCACCGGCTCCGGCAGCCGCAGCACCGGCTCCGGTTGCAGCACCAGTTGCTGAGCCTGCTGTTGAGGATGTAACAGATGATGGTGAGCTTATTGCCGTGATCGCTGCAGCAATCGCTGCTTCTGAAGGCAAGACAAGCACAGACGGATTTGTAGTACGTTCCATCCGTAAGATCAACCGCAGAAAAAGATAATCATTATTTAGGAGGATTTTAAAATGAAGAGTTATACAATTACTGTTAACGGAACAGCATATGAAGTTACTGTAGAAGAGAACGGAAACGCAGCAGCTCCAGTTGCAGCAACAGCTCCGAAGGCAGCTGCACCTGCACCAAAGGCAGCTCCTGCAGCAGCACCGAAAGCAGCAGCTCCTGCAGCAGGCGCAGGTTCTGTTAAAGTTTCCGCAGCCGTTCCTGGAAAAGTTGTAAAAATCGTTGCATCTGTTGGACAGAGCGTAAAAGCCGGTGACAGCGTAGTGATCGTTGAGTCCATGAAGATGGAGATCCCGGTTGTTGCTCCTTCGGACGGAACAATCGCCAGCATCGATGTTGCAGAGGGTGCTGCCGTTGAAAATGGAGATACTCTTGCAACAATGAACTAAACAGGAGGTAGACAAATGTCTTATGTAACAAATACCCTGTCAAACCTGATCCATCAGACAGCATTTTTCAACCTTACCTGGGGAAACTACCTGATGATCGCAGTGGCATGTGTGTTTTTATATCTTGCCATTAAACATGGTTTTGAGCCGCTGCTGTTGGTTCCGATCGCTTTTGGTATGCTTCTGGTAAATATTTATCCGGACATTATGCTGAGCATTGAGGATTCATCCAATGGCGTTGGCGGACTTCTTCATTATTTTTACTTAATGGATGAGTGGAGTATTCTTCCTTCACTGATCTTCCTGGGTGTCGGTGCGATGACAGACTTCGGTCCGCTGATCGCAAACCCGATCAGCTTCCTGATGGGAGCAGCTGCACAGCTTGGTATTTACCTTGCATACTTCCTTGCAATTTTCCTTGGATTTAATGGTAAAGCAGCAGCAGCGATCTCTATCATTGGTGGTGCTGACGGCCCGACTTCCATTTTCCTTGCAGGTAAGCTTGGACAGTCTTCTCTTATGGGACCGATCGCAGTGGCAGCATATTCCTATATGTCCCTGGTACCGATCATCCAGCCTCCGATCATGAAGGCTTTCACAACAGAGGAAGAGCGTAAGATCAAAATGGCGCAGCTCCGTCCTGTTACAAAACTTGAGAAGATCCTTTTCCCGATCGTTATCACAATCGTTGTTTGCCTGATCCTTCCGACAACAGCTCCTCTTGTTGGTATGCTGATGCTCGGAAACCTGTTCCGTGAGTCCGGAGTTGTTAAACAGCTTTCTGAAACAGCTTCCAACGCTCTTATGTACATCGTAGTAATCCTTCTCGGAACATCTGTAGGTGCTTCCACAAGTGCTGAGGCGTTCCTGAACGTAGATACACTGAAGATCGTAGTTCTTGGTCTTGTTGCCTTTGCCTGCGGTACTTTTGGTGGTGTTATGCTTGGTAAGCTTCTCTGCAAGGTTACTCACGGAAAGATCAATCCTCTGATCGGATCAGCCGGTGTTTCTGCCGTTCCTATGGCAGCCCGTGTATCCCAGAAGGTTGGTGCTGAGGCAGATCCTACAAACTTCCTGCTGATGCATGCGATGGGACCGAACGTTGCAGGTGTTATCGGTACAGCGGTTGCTGCCGGTACATTCATGGCGATCTTTGGTGTCTAACCCATTGTCTTATAAAAATTTGTAAGGAGAATAATTATGGCAGAAATAGAGAAAAAACCTGTGAAAGTTGTGGAAACGATCCTGCGTGACGCTCATCAGTCCCTGATCGCTACACGTATGAGCACAGAGCAGATGCTTCCGATCATTGAGAAGCTTGACAAAGTCGGCTACTATGCAGTAGAGTGCTGGGGCGGTGCTACTTTCGATGCTTCCTTACGTTTCCTGAAAGAGGATCCGTGGGAAAGACTTCGCAAGCTTCGTGACGGTTTCAAAAACACAAAGCTTCAGATGCTGTTCCGTGGACAGAACATCCTTGGATATCGTCCATATGCAGATGATGTAGTAGAGTATTTTGTACAGAAATCCGCAGCTAACGGTATCGATATCATCCGTATCTTTGACTGTATGAATGACCTTCGTAACCTTCAGACAGCTGTAAAAGCAGCAAACAAGGAGAAAGCACATGCACAGGTTGCAATGGCTTACACACTTGGTGATGCTTACACACTTGATTACTGGACAGATCTTGCAAAACGTATCGAAGATATGGGTGCAGATTCCATCTGTATCAAAGATATGGCAGGACTTCTTGTTCCGTATAAGGCTACAGAGCTTGTTCGGGCTCTCAAAGAGACTGTTAAGATCCCGATCGATCTTCATTCTCATTATACATCCGGTGTTGCTTCCATGACATATATGAAAGCAGTAGAGGCTGGTGTTGACATCATCGACACAGCAATGTCTCCGTTCGCTCTTGGAACATCCCAGCCGGCAACAGAGGTTATGGTTGAGACATTCAAGGGAACAGCATATGATACAGGATTTGACCAGCAGCTTCTCGCTGAGATCGCTGACTACTTCCGTCCGATGCGTGACGAGGCTCTTGATACAGGTCTTCTCAATCCGAAGAACCTTGGCGTAAACATCAAGACTCTTCTGTACCAGGTACCAGGTGGAATGCTTTCCAACCTGACATCACAGCTGAAAGAGCAGCATGCAGAGGATAAATCTACGAAGTACTTGAGGAGGTTCCGCGTGTTCGTAAAGACCTCGGAGAGCCGCCGCTTGTTACTCCGTCCTCTCAGATCGTTGGTACACAGGCTGTATTTAACGTAATTATGGGCGAGCGTTACAAGGTTGTGACAAAAGAAACAAGAGATGTATTAAGTGGTAAATATGGCGCAACAGCCAGACCATTTAACCCGGAAGTACAGAAGAAATGCATCGGTGATGTAGAGCCGATCACATGCCGTCCTGCAGACCTTCTGGAAGATGAGCTTGATAAGCTTGAGAGCGAGATGGCGCAGTACAAGGAGCAGGATGAGGATGTTCTGACATACGCACTGTTCCCACAGGTAGCCATGGACTTCTTTAAATATCGTCAGGCTCAGAAAACAAAGGTTGATGAGACTGTAGCTGATACAAAGAACGGCGCATACCCGGTATAAAGCACACACATTAGGAGTGTCGTAAAGACATTCTGATACAACACGAAGGAGCTTGCTGTATGCAGGCTCCTTTGTGCATAAAAAAACAAAAAGATTAAAAAGGCAGGATAACAGGTAATGTCCAAGGTTGCGATCGTAGGCGGCGGTGCCGCCGGAATGCTCTGCGGCGTATATGCTGCGCGCAGAGGACACCAGGTTCACATCCTGGAAAAAAATGAAAAGCTTGGAAAGAAGCTTTTCATTACAGGAAAAGGACGGTGCAATGTCACCAATGATTCTGATACAGAAGAGCTTTTTCCTGCAGTCATGTCAAACCGTAAATTTCTTTACAGTGCTTTTTATACCTATGGAAGCAGAGATGTAATGGAATTTTTTGAGGAAGCAGGTGTGCCGTTGAAAACAGAGCGCGGAAACAGGGTTTTCCCGGTGTCCGATCATTCATCAGATATTATCCGGGCACTGGAGCGGGAATTAAAGAAAGCCGGAGCACAGGTACATCTTCATACAGAGGTGAAGGAAGTTTGCACAGAGGAAGAGAAGGTTACAGGCGTATTACTTGCCGATGGAACTTTTTTTACTGCTGATGCAGTGGTGGTTGCCACAGGCGGGCTTTCTTATCCTTCTACAGGTTCTACAGGAGATGGATACCGTTTTGCAGCTGAAACCGGCCATAAAGTAGTTGCCCAGTCGCCGTCACTGGTACCTCTGGTAGCGAAAGAAGATTATGTATCCAAACTCCAGGGCCTTTCCCTTCGAAATGTCGAGCTGACCGTGAAATCCGGAAAAAAAGTCCTCTATAAAGATTTTGGCGAGATGATGTTTACACATTTCGGAGTTACAGGTCCCCTGATACTTTCTGCAAGTGCTCAGATCGGCAAAAAACTGGAAAAAGAATCTTTGCAGGCTTATCTCGACCTGAAGCCCGCACTTGATGCAGAACAGCTTGATGCCCGGATCCTGCGTGAATTTGATGCAAATCATAACAAACAGTTTAAAAATGTGATCGGTGTTCTTTTTCCGTCTTCTCTGACTCCGATCATGATCGAGATCGGTGGAATTCCGGGAGACAAGCCAGTACATGAAATCTCCAGGGAAGAACGCCAGGCCTTTGGCCGTCTGATCAAGGCTTTCCCTTTTACGATCACAGGAATGGGAGAGTTCAAGGAAGCTATCATCACAAGAGGCGGTGTGTCAGTAAAAGAGATACAGCCATCTACAATGGAATCCAAAAAAGTAAAAAATCTGTATTTTACAGGTGAAGTGCTGGATCTGGATGCTGTGACAGGTGGCTATAATCTTCAGATCGCGTGGTCTACCGCGTATGTTGCAGCGCAGGCGATCGAATAACAGAAAAAGAGGAAGGGGCATTTAATTATGGGTATTAATATTGCAATTGACGGGCCCGCAGGTGCAGGAAAAAGCACAATCGCAAAAAAGGTGGCAAAGGAGCTGTCCTTTATCTATGTAGATACAGGAGCCATGTACCGTGCCATGGCACTTTATCTTCTGGAAAAAGGAATCAACGGTGATGAGAAAATCTCCGAAGCCTGTCACGGTGCGGATATCTCCATCCGCTATGAAAACGGCGAGCAGCAGGTGATCCTTAACGGAAAAAATGTAACTTCATTTCTCCGTAAGGAAGAGGTTGGAAACATGGCATCTGTAAGTTCTGCAAATCCGGAAGTGCGCGCACATCTTCTGAAACTACAGCGAAATCTTGCAGTTGAGAACAATGTGGTCATGGATGGAAGAGATATCGGAACTACCATTCTTCCGAATGCAGAAGTAAAGATCTTTCTGACTGCAAGTGCCAGAACCCGTGCCAACAGACGATATCTGGAGCTTACAGAGAAGGGAGAAGCCTGCGATCTGGAGGCAATCCTGAAAGATATTATTGACAGGGACGAGAGAGATATGAACCGAGCCGTTTCACCGCTGAAGCAGGCAGAAGATGCAGTTCTTGTTGATTCTTCTGAGATGGGAATTGACGAAGTTGTTGATAAAATTCTTTTTGTATACAGAGAAAAGGTGAACAGATGAAGGTAAAAGTTGCGGAAACTGCCGGATTCTGTTTCGGCGTACAAAGAGCAGTGGACCGGGTTTATGATCTGATCGGTTCCGATGCTGCACCTATTTATACATTGGGGCCTATCATCCATAATGAGGAAGTTGTCTCAGATCTGGAAAAAAAAGGCGTAGCTGTGATCAGTGAGGAGGATCTTGCAGATCTAAATGGCGGTACAGTTGTGATTCGTTCTCATGGTGTAGGCCGCAAGGTCTATAACAAGATCAAGAAATACGGTCTGGGATACGTAGATGTTACCTGTCCTTTTGTGCTGAAGATCCACAAGATCGTTGAGAGAGAAAGTGCCAGAGGTGCACATATTATGATTATCGGAGATCCGGATCATCCGGAAGTACAGGGAATCTGCGGATGGTGCCAGGGACCGTTTACAGTAATCAAAAATGCCGAAGATGCTGAAAAATTCAGCATTTCTCCGGATAAAGAAGTGTGCGTAGTATCACAGACGACATTTAATTACAACAAATTTCAAGAATTAGTTGAAATTCTCCGCAAAAAGAGTTATGATAATAATGTTTTAAATATTTTAAATATTTTAAACACTATTTGTAATGCTACCGAAGAACGGCAGAAAGAAGCTAAAGCGATAGCCGGAGAGGTAGACACTATGCTGGTTGTAGGCGGCCGACATAGTTCCAATACTCAAAAGCTGTTTGAAATATGTAAAAAGGAATGTGGAAATACTTACTATATACAAACACCTGTAGACTTGGATTCTGAAATGTTC
>ENA-OQCO01000093-OQCO01000093.1-human-gut-metagenome-genome-assembly--contig:-NODE-93-length-48331-cov-2.717472_pt1 | contig 48331 bp, 36 predicted proteins | sample MGYA00242500_ERZ504582 | MGnify/ENA primary metagenome ERZ504582 (study PRJEB26092, sample SAMD00036346) | human gut metagenome | host: Homo sapiens | study: EMG produced TPA metagenomics assembly of... | reverse complement strand
CGTGCGTACGGATGGGTGCGCGGATACGTGTGCGAATGCGTATGTGGATAAGCGCGCAAGAGGTGTACAGATAAGTATGTGGGGAAGTTGCGGGTGGATAGGTGAGTGGGATGAGGATGGCGGCGCGGCAGCTATCCGGGCGTGTCCCCGCCGCGCCGGATAATCAAGCCTTATGAGTCATGTTTTGGTGATGTTGCTTGGCCGTATGCAAACGGCCCCCGTCATATCGGCCACGTCGCGGGATTTGGTGTGCCCTCCGACGTCTACGCGCGCTACGAGCGCATGAAGGGCAATGATGTGCTCATGGTGTCCGGCACCGACGAGCACGGCACCCCGATTCTCGTCGAGGCGGAGAAGGAAGGTCTCACTGCCCAGGAACTGGCCAACCGTTACAACCGCGTGATCGCCAAGGATCTGTGCGACCTCGGCCTGAGCTACGACCTGTTCACCCGCACCACCACCGGTAACCACGAGCACGTGGTGCAGGAGATGTTCAAGCAGTGCTTGGAGAACGGCTACATCTACAAGGGCACCCAGCAGGTGGCGATTAGCCCGTCCACCGGCCGTACCCTGCCCGACCGCTACATCGAGGGCGAGTGCCCGATTTGCCATGCCGAGGTGCGCGTGGCGACCAGTGCGACGCCTGCGGCAACGAGCTCGACCCGGACGAGCTCATCAACCCCGTCTCCAAGATTAACGGCGAAACCCCGCGCTTCGAGCAGACCGAGCACTACTTCCTCGACCTGCCGGCGCTCGCCGAAGCCAACAAGGCATGGCTGGAGACCCGCAAGGGCTGGCGTACCAACGTCATCAACTTCTCGCTCGGCCTGTTCAAGGAAGTCAAGCCGCGCGCCATCACCCGTGACATCGACTGGGGTATCCCGGTGCCGGTGAAGGGCTGGATTGACAACCCGAACAAGAAGCTGTACGTGTGGTTCGACGCCGTGATCGGCTATCTGTCGGCCTCCATCGAATGGGCCCGCCGCCAGGGCGACCCGGAGAAGTGGCGCGAATGGTGGAACGACCCGAGCTGCCCGGCCTACTACTTCATGGGAAAGGACAACATCACCTTCCACTCCCAGATCTGGCCGTCCGAAATGCTGGCGTACAACGGCAAGGGCTCCAAGGGCGGCGAAACCGGCCCGATGGGTCCGCTCAACCTGCCTGAGCAGGTGGTGGCCAGCGAGTTCATGACCATGGAAGGCAAGAAGTTCAGCTCCTCCCGCGGCATCGTGATCTACGTCAAGGACATCCTCGCCCGCTACCCCGTGGACGCCGTGCGCTACTACATTTCCGTGGCCGGCCCCGAATCCTCGGATTCCGACTTCACGTGGGCCGAGTTCGTGCGCCACAACAACGAGGAGCTCGCCTCCTCCTGGGGCAACCTGGTGAACCGCGTGGCCAACCTCATCAACAAGAACTTCGGCGAGATTCCGCCGCTGGACGAGGATTCGATGACCAACGAAGACCGTGGCCTTCTGGAAGAGGCTTCCGCCGCGTTCGACGTGGTCGGCTCCTCCATCGAAACCCACCACCAGAAGCACGCCCTGTCCGAGGCGATGCGTGTGGTCGGCGACATCAACAAGTACATTTCCGCCACCGAACCGTGGAAGATTAAGGACGACCAGGCTCGTCTCGGCACCGTGCTGCACGTGGCCGCTCAGGCCGTGTCTGACGCGAACCACCTGCTCGCGCCGTTCCTGCCGCACTCCGCACAGAAGGTGTGGGAGGCGCTCGGCGGCACCGGCACCTTCTCGCCGCTGCCTGAGCTCAAGGAAGTCGAGGATCTCGACAAGCCCGGCTTCACGTACCCGATCATCACCGGCGATTACGAGCTCGGTGTGAACGTGCACCCGTGGAAGAGCGAGGCAATCGAGGTCGGCGCTGTGGTGCCTAAGCCCGCACCGATCTTCGCCAAGATTCCGACCGAGGCCGTGGAAGAGGAGCTGGCGCGCTTCGATGAAGCGTTGGCTGCTCGCCGTGCCGCCGAAGCCGAGCGTCTGGCCGCCGAGAAGGCCAAGCTCGCCGCCGAGTGATTTGGCATCGCTAGCTCGTAGCTGACGGGCCACCTCGCACATGAAGTGTTGCGGGGTGGCCCGTTGCCGTATGTGCGGCCTAGCCCCGACAATGCGAGGCCGGTTGTCGGGCGGCGTTACAAACCCGTCACAGTTTGCCAAGACTTTTCTCAGACAAGCACATCGAATCCCCAAGAAAGAGACGGTTATATAGAAGATGTCAACGGAATGAAGTTCATACCGGTGGCGAGGTTCTTCCGAACCCCATAACTGAACCCTTCTTCTCTCTTCTCTCTCACCCGGCGGCCCCCTCCGCCGGGTTTCTTCGTTTTGGGCCGCATCATGCAACGCAAGTTACGCTGCTGTCCAGCTACATCCACGCCGCTCGAAGCCGTGATCCGCCACACCAAGCACGGGGCGCGGTGATTCGGAGCATTGCAGGATTCCTCCATGCTTCCGGTTTGGGGGTGCTGCTTGATTCCTCTACTTCCAGCGAAACGTTGCTATCGCGGTATGGTCGCATGCCTGTTAAGCATTGAAGCATCTTATCTATGCGCAGTCGGTGTCCCGGTGGTGACGGCAACCGATTGACGTGCGAACCGGGCCAGATTTCGTTGTCCCGGTTCGTGATTTTGGCCTCTTTTGGGGAACCGGGACAGACCATCCCGTGAGCGCTCAATGTATGCAAATCCAGAAGCCCGGAATTCCGCCGATGTGTGATGGCGGATATTGTGCGGTAGGGCCGAATTGGCGATTTTTCGAGGGTGTTTCTGTCCCGGTTGCTCAAAAAGAGGCGAAATGGAGAACCGGGACAACGAAATCTGGCCCGGTACACACATAAATCGATTGACGTCGTTACCAGGACATCGGACACCGTGACGTATATCGCGAACCGCATAATATGGCAGTACGCAACGCAGATGATGTGCGGATTCGCCGGACGTAACATGGCGTGTGACACACAACAGTGCCATGCGGTCGGGGCCACGCGACCAAATGGGGTGCGATGAATGGCATATGCGTTGCAGCAAGCGCGCGCAATCGTATCGATGTCAGCTCAGTGCGCCCCGGTGGATTTCCGTCGTTTCCGCCGGGCAAGTTCATTGAGCGGCGTCGCTGTCAAGGTGAAATCGAATATGGAGCCTCGCAACGCCAGCTGTCGCCCGGCTCGGTAGGCGAGTTCGGCTTGAGACGGTTCATCAGCCATATTCGCGGCGGTGGCGATGAGGACGATCCAATGATGATGCCGTAACAGTTCGCGCTTGTCGTTGTCTCGCCGCCACTGGGCCTTGTCTGTGCGATGATGATCGCCGTCATATTCGATGGCGACGCGGAATTCGGGCCAAGCGAGATCGAGTGTTATCGGCGCACCATTGCTGAACGTCGCGCCGGGCACTGTGTAATTTGTCACGGCTCGTGGAAGCCCGTATTGCGTGGTTGTGATACGGGTCTCTGATTCCATCGGAGAATCCACGCGCGGTGCAATAAATTCAAGTGCGATCATGCATGTGGCTTTCGCGTTGAATTTCGGAAGTTCGCTGACCTGCCGCACAAAGTCCTGATAAATTTCGTCGGCGGTGCGGCCGCCCGATAGGCTCGGCTTGCGCGCTATTGCCGTAAGGGTTGCGTCGCCAAGTATGACCAATGATTCCAATGACATGTGAGCGGCGAGCTGCGCCCAAGTATGTACCAGATCCAGCGCGTGCACATGCTTGTTGATACGTGCATTGTGCGCGGTGCTTAGCGGTTTCCAGATGTGCGGTGTTGTTGGCGGAACGACGGCGCGTATCCGGGTGCGATGCGAGTCGGAGACGGTATGGAGCTCGGTGGCATTGAGATCGCAATCCTTGGGAAGTGGCACGGATTGCAGTATCAGCGATGTGGTCATGCCGAAGAGCACAGGCTTTCCGAGCTGTTGCGCGGCGTCCGTGCATCGTTTAAGAATTTCCCGCTTACGTTGGGTGAGGGTTTCGCTCATAGCGGGCGCAGTGGGGGTTGCCATACGCGGTGGTGAGTATGGCTCGGGCTTGACGGCGTGCGTGGACGCAGCACTCGGTGCCGCGGCATTGTTGGTCCAGCCGGGTGGTTCATCGTCGAATACGCCGGGTGGCGGGGTGGGAAATCCGCTGTTCATAACGCCACCGTAGCGTAGCGGTCGCTTGTTCGCCATGAAAAACGGGGTATGTGGTTCTAGCTTGCTGAGGATGTGGATAACTCTGTGGATAACTAAAGTGCTCCTATGTTGCTCACTCTGTGAGAAGTCGGCAAAACATAGGAGCACTTCAGCCGCGGCCAATGGGCGGAATATGTCAGCGGCAGCGACGGGTGAGGGGCTGCCAGGGATCGAGCTCGACTGGTTCGGTGGTGAGCAGGGCGCGGGTGGCGTCGTCGAGGTATTCCTTGCGGATGATGAGCTCGGTAACGTAGCGGTCGAACCAGGCGTCGGACATGACGTAGTAGCCGTCCTTGCCGGCGTCCTTGCCCCAGCTGTTCTCCACCTTCCAGCGGTTCGGCTTGCCGTCCTCGTCGAGGTTCACGCCGGTGAAGGTCATAGCGTGGTTGCTCGGGCTGTCGCCGTATTCGAGGCCGTGGGCCTTGTCGCCGGTGAATTCGGTGCCGAACAGCTGGTCGACGCGCACCACGGACTGGTCGAAGAAACCGTCCTTGCGCAGGGCGAACTGCGTGCAGTCGCAGGCGAACCAGATCGGGTGGCCGGCGGTGAGCTGGTCAAGCGCGGCCTTCTTGAACACGTCCAGCGGCACGTTGACGAATTCCATATCGCCAGCCTCGGCCACGTTCGCGCTGAAGCGGATGCGGTAGCGCTGGTTGAACGGGCGGTTCTTGAGCGGGGCGTTGGCCAGCGTCACGAAATCGTTGACGTCCACCGGCACGTACTTCTTGTAGAACTCAAGCGGGGTGATGCCGATCTCGCGAATCTGCGGGCGCTCGTCCTTGCCGGTTTTCGGCTTGTCGGACTTGTCCTTATCGCACTTGCAGGCCTTGGCGTCGGATTTGCCCTCGCACTTGCAGGATTCGCCGCACTTGCAGGATTCGGCCTTGCCGTCTGCGTCGGCCTCGGCCTTGCACTTGCAAGCTTCGCCCTTCTTATCCTCATCATCATCCTTGGTGCGCGCGAAGAAGTCGAACTTCTCCGGCGGTTCGCCGAGCGCCACGGCGCAGATGCGGTACACGGTGCCCATGTACTCGTCCTTCAACGCACGCAGCTCGTCCTCAGACGCCCCGGCAGCCGAACGGCGGCGCAGCTCGGCCGCGAACTCGCGCAGCTTGGAGTTGAGGTACTGCTTGAAATCGTCGGAATTGCGGGAGTTCTCGGACTCCGGATAGGCGCTCTTGGGCACTAGGCCGTACTTGTTCACCAGTGCGGCGAACATCTGCCACCAGCCACCATCGTCTGCAGGCGACTCATTGATGGCCTCGAACAGACGCGAATCGGTCGCCTCGTCGAGCGTGCGCAGCACGTTCTCCAGATAAGTGTTCGACTTCTCCATCGCGTCCCAGAAGAACAGGTAGGTCTCGGAGAACTCGAAATCCTCAAGATTCCAGCGATGCATGAGTTCGTAACGCAGCGTGTTCAGGGAGGCGAACATCCAGCAACGGCCGGAACGCTCCTGATTGGTGATCGAACCCTGCTTGAGTTCGATGGAGAAGTCGCGCGGCAGCGCACGTACGCCGCGATAGTCGGTGGCCGCCTTGAGCACGCCGGCCGAAACCGCCGCGTCCGCCGCGATCAGGTTGGCGCGGTCTTTGTTGAAGTCTTCGGTGTACGTACGCAGAAGTTCGGGTTTGATGGCCCGTGCGCTGGCGTTTGCTGTCATGATGATTGATCTTCCATTCATGTAGGCGACGTTTGTGGTCCGTCGGTAGTATAAGTCGCCGTGTATTCGTCGGGCGATTCACCGGGCGAAATCGTACGGGCGGATATGCGCCGGCGATTCCACCCCGCCAACGATTTGTCCACCTTGCTGCTCGCGCGGGCGCACGTATCATATGTACCGATACATATTGTTGACGAATGTCGCATAGTCCAAAGGAGTACGTCATGACTTCGCTGCATAGCAAGCCGCTGGCCCTGAAAAACGTCACCGTCACCGATTCGTTCTGGCGCACCGAGCAGGAACTCGTGCGCACGGCTGTGATTCCCTATCAGTGGAACGCCCTGAACGATAACGTCCCCGGCGCGGCCCCCAGCTACTGCATGCACAACTTCAAGGCCGCTGCCGCGCAAAACAAGCGTAAGGATACCCAGGGCAAGGCGTTCGTGCCGCCGAAGTACACGTTCCGCGGATTTGAGGCGCTCCCCGAAGACCCGGCCAATCCCGACCCAGACAAGTTCTACGGCTTCGTGTTCCAAGACACCGACTTCTCCAAGTGGGTGGAGGCAGTCGGCTATTCCCTCGCCCATTACCCGGACCCCGCACTGGAACAGACCGCCGACCAAGCCATCGACGTCGTGTGTGCCGCCCAACTCGACAACGGCTATCTGGACACCTGCTACATTCTGAACGACATGGATCGCGCGTTCACCAATCTGCGTGACCATCACGAACTGTACTGCCTCGGCCACCTCGTTGAAGGTGCGGTGGCCTACTACCAGGCACCGGCAAAGACAAGTTGCTCAAGGCCGCCTGCCGTTTCGCCGATTACGTAGACGAGCGCTTCGGTCGCAAGCCGGGCCAGCTGCGTGGTTACCCCGGTCACGAGATTGCCGAGATGGCTTTGGTGAGGCTGTACGAGGTCACCGGCGAACAGCGGTACCTTGATCTGGCCGAATATTTCGTGACCGAGCGCGGCCGGCAGCCGTACATCTTCGATATTCAGGCAGACGAGAACGCAAAGCGCGACGCCGACGCCAACTACAAACCCAACACGGACCCCAACCGGTACGCCTATCACCAGGCGAACAAGCCGGTCACCGAACAAGACGAAGCCGTAGGCCATGCCGTGCGCGCCGGCTACTTCTACTCCGGTCTGGCGGACGTGGCCCGACTGACCGACGATCAGGACCTCGCCGATGCGGCCGAGCGGCTCTGGCGCAATATCGTCGATAAGAAACTGTACGTTACCGGCGGCATCGGCGGCACGGTGGACGGCGAGGCATTCTCCTACAACTACGACCTGCCCAACGACTCCGCCTACTCCGAGACCTGCGCCGCGATTTCGCTGGCGTTCTTCGCCCGTCGCATGCTCGAGCTCGCGCCAAAGGCCGAGTACGCGGACGTTATGGAGTCGGCGCTGTACAACACCACGCTGGCCGGCATGGCGCTGGACGGCAAGAGCTTCTTCTACGTGAACCCGCTGGAAGTCAATCCGTATGCCTGCCATAAAGACAGCCGCCTGCGCCACGTCAAGCCGGTGCGTCAGAAGTGGTTCGGCTGCGCATGCTGCCCGCCGAACATCGCCCGCATCGTTGAGTCGGTGCAGGAATATGCCTACACGGTTGCCGAGGATGGCGGTACGCTGTTCACGCACTTGTATATGGGCGGCGTGGCCAAAGCTGAGTTGAATGGTACGGCTGTGGAGCTGGATGTTACGGCGAACCTGCCGTGGCAAGGCGATGGCAAGGCTGTCGTGCGCTTGGGCGGTGACGCTGCTGGCACCTCGGCTCAGGCTCCTGCTCGCTTTACGCTGGCCTTCCGTCTGCCCGGTTGGGTGGGCGATGAGTCCGCTGCTGCCGCCGCGATTACGGCCACGGGCGAGTCTGAGTCTGGGGCCGATAGTTCCCGCGTGACCCGCGAAATCCGCGACGGCTACCTGTACCTGACCGGCGAATGGCGCGACGGCGACACCGTGACGTTCGACTTCCCGATGCCGGTACGTATGCTGGCCGCCAACCCGCTGGTGCGCGAGGACGCCGGCAAGGTGGCGTTCGTGCGCGGCCCGATCACCTTCTGCGCCGAGGAAAAAGACAACGGCGCCAACCTGCACCTGCTGCACGCGGATGTGGAGGCACTGCTGGCCGACCCGAGCGCGGCCAAGGTCGAGGAGTTCGACTTCCACGCCGGCGCCAAGGGCATCGACGACAAGGGCCAGGGCGAGGTGGAAGACGTGACCCGCCGCATGGTGAAGCTTGAGGTGCCGGCTTGGCGCGAGCCGTTGCCGGCTGCTGTGGCCGCCGCGGGTGAGGGCGCGGCCGAGGTTCCGGCGTTCGCACCGCTCTACGCCGTGTACGCGCCGGTCAAGCGCGAGCCCGCCACCGCCACGCTCATCCCGTACTTCGCCTGGGCCAACCGCGGCGAAAACGAAATGACCGTCTGGCTGCGCGGCTGATATTTGCTCTCGGCTACTCTGGTAGCCATGGGCATCACGACATGTCGGCTCGAAGGGCCGGTGGACTTTTACTCGGTCGGGCAGTTTGTGTCCGGACCGGGCTGGCGCCATCTGCGGCGCACCATCGACACCTTCGAGCTGATGTTCGTGCGTCGGGGCGTCCTGCCGATGCGGGTGGGGGAGCAGACCCTGCATATCGAGGCCGGCCAAATCGCACTCTTGCCGCCGAATGTGGAGCATGCGGGCGCCGACATCATCACGTCTGACGTGGACTTCTACTGGATGCATTTCAAATTGCCGGATGCGCGCATGCTCCCCGATGACGCGGGTCTGCCGCAGGACGACCATTGCCTGTTGCTGCCCGATGAACGCACCCTGCCCGACCCCGACCGGCTGGCGGTGATGTGTGGGCAGCTCATCGACATCTATGCGCGATTCGGCCCGTATTCCAACGCTTACTGCGATTACTTCGCCACCGGCCTGCTGCTGGAGGTCAGCGCGCAGGAGCGGCTGAAGGCGGACTTTGCCGCCCATCGTACGCTTGCCGGCTACCGGGGCGACGGCAAGCCCATCACCAGTGCCGACCGCGTCCGGCAGCAACAGGAATGGGCCATGCATGTCGATTCGGCCGGTGCCGCTGGCGATTCGTCCGGCCTGGCGCCGATGCTGGCCATCCGCTCGTGGATTATGGCCAATGCCTTCGACGACATCACCGTGGCCAAAGTGGCCGCGCGCTTCCACTATTCACCCAGCTATCTGACCGCGATGTACCGGCGCGTGTTCGGCGTGGGTGTGGCCGAGCAGATCATCGAATATCGCATCGACCGTGCGCGCGAACTGCTGAGTTCTACCGCTTCCAGCGTGGCGGATATTGCGCGAGAAGTGGCTACGCCGATCCCAAGTACTTCATGCGCGTCTTCAAGCGCCGCACTGGCCTGACCCCCCGGCCAATACCGCGACGCTTTCCCCGCCCGCCTCTACAACACCGTGTGATTAGGGAAGGTCATGGTCCTAACCCTAGGAAAAGTGCGCATGGGCGCCACTACCACGTGGGAGCGCTGGGAACGGTTTGACGCATGCCGAAACCTCGCACGTCACGCTGCACGGCACTTGGGCAGTGGGCGCGGCAGTCGGGAATCGCCGCCCTATTTCGGCGTTTCAGCGTTACCTGTTTGCCGAACCGACAGTGGACTCGCGCGGAACCAGTGTGTATCCAATGGTGGCGCGCGTGGCCGGCATGCCAGCGGATTCGTCGGACCTGCCGTCGCCCTGGTCGCGCTGCTCCACGCGGCGGGTGATCATATCAAGCGCGAATTGGGCGAGCTGATCGAGATCCACTTGGACGGTGCTCAGCGTCGGTGTGGTGTACGAGCCGGCCGTGGCGCCGTCGAAGCCGATGACTCTCACATCGTCGGGCACGCGGATGCCGTAGTCGGCAAGGCCTCGGATTACTCCGAATGCGGCATAGTCGTTAATGCAGAAGATGCCATCGATGGCCGGGGTGCTTCCCGTTGCCCGCGTGGTGCCCGGGGAACGGGACTCAGCAGTGTCATCAGCCGATTGCGCACGAGCCTCGAGCATCGCCTCGGCGATGGCATGACCGGCTTCGATGCCGCTGTCGCTACCGTAACCAATGAAGTCCGTCGATTCGTCATACGGCAGCCCGGCGTCAAGCAGTGCGCCGCTGGCCCCGCGTAGACGCAAACCGCTGGAACTTTCCACGTGCGCCAGTTCGGTTCGTGGCGAATACCCGTCGCCGACGATGGCGATGCGGTGGCATCCGCATTCGATGAGATGCTGCACTGCCGCCCGCGCGCCGTCTTCGTTCGGGAAATTCACTGTATCGAACGTGGGCGTTTCCTCGCAGGCGTCAATCAGAACCAGCGGTCGGCCGTGGTTGATCGCGGAAAGCGGCACACCGGCATTCAGGCCCGAAGCGTGGATAATCTCGCCGTCGAACAACTGCCCGGAGAACGGGTTGTTGGCCAGCGCGTGTTTGGCGGCATCCGGAGAGTACCGGGTTTGCTCCACGAACGGCGTCAGCCGCGCGCGGTGGTTTCGGTGACGAGCGATTCGACGAGTTTGGAGTAGAACGGCGAATCGAATTCGTTGACGATGATGTGGATGATGTTGCTGCGGCCGGACTTCAGCATGCTGGCCGTCAGATTGATGCGGTAATCGAGCTTTTCGGCCACTGCCAGCACTTTGGCGCGCGTGGAATCCTTAACACCCGGCTTGCCGTGCAGCGCATTCGAGGCGGTCATGGGGGAGACCCCGGCGGCTTTCGCTACGTCGCGCAATGTTGGTTTGCCGCTCGGCATAACGTCACCTCATGTTTCGCCTGTGATGGGCATTGGACAATGCCCGTAATGCTTCCAATGGTTGTAACGGTATTCACAACATCGTGTTTTGGCAAATGGTGGCTGTGCGCCGGAATCGCTGAAAATGCTGCGCTTAGGCGATGACGCGCCGAGCGTAACATGCGCTTGCTTGATATCGTTCCGGTGGAAGAATATGTAACGGTACATACGTCGGTGTGCCAAGAGGCCATGAAGTTCGTCGTACGTTGGGATGGGACTCTCCGGGGGAGTGGCGTCACTCTTCACCTATCCGTACGTGCGCGATGCCGATTGGTTTGCGGCTGGCGTACCGCCGTATGGCAACTTATACGAATATCAACGAAAGCAGGATACGATGACGGATCTTCCGCAGAGCCTTCCTCAGGCATGGCGTCCGCCGATGGGCTGGAACAGCTGGGATTCGTACGGCACGACTCTCACCGAAGACGAGCTGCTGGCCAACGCGCGGTTCATGGCTGAACACCTGAAAAACGCCGGCTGGGATACGTTGGTCATCGACATCGACTGGTACGACCCGACCGCCCGCGCACATGGTTACAACGACAACGCGCCGCTGATTCTCGACGAATACGGCCGTCAGCTGCCTGACCCGGTGCGTTTCCCGAGTGCTGCCGGCGGCAAGGGATTCGGCCCGCTCGCCGCCGCCGTCCACGAACTGGGCTTGAAGCTTGGCATGCACATGATGCGCGGCATCCCGCGTATCGCCGTGGACAAGAACCTGCCCGTATACGGCACCAACTACACCGCCAAGGACGTGGCCGACCTCGACCACGTGTGCAAGTGGAATCCGGACAACTACGGCCTGAACCAATCCCACCCGGGCGCGCAGGCCTGGTATGACGCGCAGCTCGACCTGTTCGCCTCCTGGGGCCTCGACTTCCTCAAGGTCGACGACATGCAGACCCCGTTCCACTCCGACGAAATCGCCGCCTATCATCGCGCCATCGCCAAAGCCGAAGCCAAATACGGCCGTTCGATTGACCTGTCTCTCTCGCCCGGCGGCTGGGTGGCGACGAGCTACGTCGACTTCCTGCGCGAGAACGCCCAAATGTGGCGTATTTCCGACGATCTGTGGGACCGTTGGGAAGACATCTACCAGCAGTTCGCCCGCCTGGCCCGCTGGGCGCCGTTCCAGACCACCGGCCACTGGGCCGACGCCGACATGGTGCCGTTCGGGCACATAGGCCTGCGCGCCGAACGCGGCGACGACCGCCAATCCCGCCTTACGCTGGACGAGCAGAAGACACTGCTGGCCCTATGGTGCATGGGGCGTAGCCCGCTTATGGTCGGCGGCGATCTGCCCACCAGCAACAGCGACGCCATCGCGCTGCTGCAGAATCCCGCGTTGCGTGAGGTGCTTGCCGGCTCCACCAATAACCGCGAGACCGTGCGCGAACGGATTTTTGGCAAATGGTGGGATGAGAGCACCTACCGTGGCGAGTTCATCGTCTGGTCCGCCGACGCAGCCGATTGGGCCGATGGCACACGTTCCGCGCATCACGGCGGCCATTACGCCGCGCTGTTCTGGACCGGCAGCGACACATACGAGATCGGCCGCAACATCCAGCTCCAATCCATCGTGGGGCTTGACGCCCGCAATGACGATTGGACACTCGCCGATCTGTATGCCGACGCGCCGGGCGAGCCCGCCGACGTGCGTCTTGAAGGCGTGGGTGCCGACCGCGTCATCACCGGCACGATTCCGCCGCACGGCGTGCTCTGGGTGGCCCTGGACCGACGCTGAAACCGAACCTGCCTCCGCCAACCAACCTCCTGAACCGACCGCCCGAATCGTATGGAGAAACCTGCCATGAATGCGAACATCGCAAACGAACAATCCCCGGTAGCTGTTCCGCCCGCAAGTTGGTTCCTACGTGCGTTCGCTGGCGTTCTGACCTGTAGTCTGTCTGTCTCTGTCTGTTCGTTGCTTCGCCTTGCTTGCGTTTTGTACGTTTTATCTGTTTCGTGAGTTTCGTGCGTTCTGCGGATTTCACGCGTTTCGCGCAGTGCCGCACGCTGATCACCATTCAGCGTGCGGCACTTTTGCATATCTCACGTGTTGCGGGAGATGCCGATTCCGTCGCACAATACGTAAAACGTGAATGAACCACTCACTATGCTGGGTTGTTTGAGCGTGATATGACATGCGCCACTTTCCCGGGAATGCGTTGCGAATTGGACCTGTTCGGAGGTGTGCAGCGACGCATTCCGGGGAATGTTGCGCTTAGAGAGCCGCGTATCGTTGCTAATGCGGGGAACACGCAGAGTTGCGGGCCGTTGCGATTAGACGCAGGTCGCCTAGACTAGTACGCGTTTGCGAAAGTCGAACGTGCTTCGACCGATGAAGGAGAGCTTCGGTCATGCGGCCAATGACAGGCGCAGTGCGAAGCACGGCTGATCGTGAATCGCGGCGGCAGCGATTGCCGCGTGCGGCGCAGGAGCATGCCGCACCATACCACAAGCAAACAATCCCCAAGAAACGGTGATCTCCTCACATGTACGTCGATCCGGGAATCAATACCAGCGCAAGCAATCTCAAATGGGTGCTGCCATACTGCAAACCAGACCTGCCCCGCGTGGTAGGCGCGCTTCTACTGTTCATCGCAAATAACACGATGGCCCTGACCATTCCGATTCTGTCCGGTATCATCGTGGACCGCGTCATCGTCGGCGGACATGCCGACGAACTGCCACGTCTGTGTGGACTGATGATCCTCATGACCATCATCCGCGTGGGCGCGCGATACGGCTACCAGATGTGGATGGAGCGTTTCGGCCAGAACTCGGTCTACCGCCTCGTCTCCGACGAATACGAGAAGCTGTACGAGCTCGACTTCACGTATTTCAACCACACACGCACCGGCGACATCATGAGCCGCCTGACCTCCGACACCGACGCGATCCGCCACTGCCTGAGTTGGGTGAGCTATCAGATTGCCGACTGCGTGGTCATGTTCGTGGGCGCCCTGTGCGTGATGTTCGCCATCGATTGGCGACTCGCGCTCGTCCTGGCCTGCGTCACGCCGTTCATTTTTGTGCTCACGCGCGGCCTGTCCACGCACGCCCACCCGCTGTTCTTCGCCATCCGCAACTCGCTGGCCTCCCTCAACTCCATGGTCGAAGAGAACATCGAGGGCAACCGTGTGGTCAAGGCATTCGTGCGCGAACCGTACGAGACCGAAAAGTTCGACGAGCACAACGACGATTACATGCAGTGCAACATGGCCTTGGCCTACAACTCGCGCAAGTACATGCCGTGGCTGGACGGCCTCGGCTTCTCGCTGCAGCTCATCACCCTCGGCCTCGGCGGCTTTCTGGTCATCAAGGGCTACATGACCCTCGGCAATCTGGTGAGTTTCAACTCCTTCCTGTGGATGATCGACGGCCCGGTGCGCCAGTCCGGCTGGCTGATCAACGACTGGCAGCGATTCAACGCCAGCTGCATCAAAATCCGCAAGCTGCTCACTGAACAGCCGCGCATCGTGGAGAAGCCCGACGCGGTCGAAGCCGTCAAGCAGGCGGTCACGATCGTCGAGCAAGTCAAGCACGATGATGAGGCTACCGGGGCTACCGGAGCGCCCGTGGCTTCCGGAACATCCGGTGCCCAGCAGTCCACCGAACGCAAGTCCTGCCCGCTGCACATCAAGGGCGACATCCGCTTCGACCACGTCAGCTTCGCCTTCCCGGACGACCCGGAGACCCCGATCCTCAAGGACCTCGACTTCACCGTGCCCGCCGGCTCCAAGCTCGGCATCCTCGGCGAAACCGGCGCGGGCAAGTCCACGCTCGTCAGCCTCATCTCCCGCTTCTACGACCCGACCGTTGGCCATGTGCTCATCGACGGCATCGACGCACGCGACTGGCCGCTGGCCACCTTGCGCTCGCAGGTGTGCATCGTGGCGCAGGATACCTTCCTGTTCTCCGACACCATCGGCGGCAACATCGGTTTTGGTGCCAGCGGTGATAGCGACGACCGATATATCCAGAAAATGGCCCAGATCGCCGGCGCGGACAATTTCATCAGGTCGATGCCACAGGGTTATGACACCGTCGTGGGCGAACGCGGCGTGGGCCTGTCCGGCGGGCAGAAGCAGCGCCTGTCGCTGGCCCGCGCGCTCGCGGACAATCCGTCGATCCTGATTATGGACGATACGACCTCGGCCGTCGATATGGAGACCGAGGCGGAGATCCAGAAGCACCTCAAGGAGATGGACGGCGGCAAGACCATCGTCGCCATCGCCCACCGCATCTCGTCGGTCAAGGATTCCGACCTGATTCTGGTGCTCGAGCACGGACGTATCGTCGAACGCGGCACCCACGCCGAACTCGTGGCCGCACACGGCCGCTACTGGGACATCTACCACAAGCAGCTCGGACTCCAGTCCGGCGTCGCACAAGGTTTTTAGAAGAGGACTTATGGCACAACGCAATACATACCGCGAGGATGAGGAACTCGAGGAGCAGATCAACTTCCGGGACATCCTGCGCGTCGGCAAATATCTCAAACCGTATATGGCACAGGTGGCGCGCATTCTCGTCGTCGTCATCTCGATGAGCTGCATCGTCGTCGCCGTGCCGTACCTGACCAAGATCATGATCGACGAGGCGATCCCGAACAAGGACCTCGGCAAGCTCGGCATCCTCGCCGTGATCCTCGCCGCGCTGATCGTGCTGTACGAGTTCGGGCTGCGCTACCGCACGGTGGCGATCACGCGCGTCGGCCAGCTCATGCTCAAGGACATGCGCCGCGATATCTTCACGCATATCCAGACGCTGCCCTTCAGCTACTTCGATTCGCGCCCGCACGGCAAGATCCTGATCCGCGTGGTCAACTATGTGAACACGCTTTCGGACACGCTGAGCTCCGGTCTGATCAACGTGATCTCCGACGTGTTCACCTTCGTGATCACGCTGATCGTGATGTTCGTGATCGACTGGCAGCTGGCCCTGTGGAGCCTGATCCTGTTCCCGGTGCTCATCATCTGGGTGCGCGTGCTGCAGATCTTCCAGCGGCGCGCCTTCCAGAAGCTCTCCAACAAGCAGAGCAACCTGAACGCCTACATCCACGAGTCGATCGCCGGCGTGAAGACCACGCAGACCTTCGCACAGGAGCAGGCCCAGTTCAGGACCTTCCAGGAACAGCAGGGCGAGGTGCGTTCCGCGTGGATGCACGCCGTGCACATCCAGTTCCTCATGTGGCCGGGCGTGCAGACCATCTCCGTGATGACCATCTCGTTCATCTACTTCGTCGGCGTGATGGGCTTCGGGGGCGTGAACGTGACCACCGGCGTGCTCATCGCGTTCGTCGGCTACGCGAACAACTTCTGGAATCCGGTGATCAACATCGGCAACTTCTACAACCAGCTCATCACCTGCTCGGCGTACCTCGAGCGCATCTTCGAGACGCTCGACGTCACGCCGGAGATCCGCAACAAGCCCGACGCGGCGGACCTGCCGCAGATCCGCGGGCGCGTCGACTTCAACGACGTGGTGTTCCGCTACGAGAAGGACGGCCGCAACATCCTCAACCTCGTGGACTTCCACGTCGAACCGGGGCGCACAATCGCGCTGGTCGGCCCGACGGGCGCCGGCAAGACGACGATCATCAACCTGCTGTCGCGCTTCTACGACGTGTCCGAGGGCTCGGTGACGATCGACGGCTACGACGTGCGCGACGTGACGCTCGCATCGCTGCGCCGGCAGATGGGCGTGATGCTGCAGGACACCTTCATCTTCTCCGGCAACGTGCGCGAGAACATCCGCTACGGCAAGCTCGACGCCACCGACGAGGAAATCGAGGCGGCGGCGAAGGCCGTGCACGCGCACGAGTTCATCATGGAACTGCCCGACGGGTACGACACGGTGGTGGAGGAGCGCGGATCGACCCTGTCGGCCGGCCAGCGCCAGCTCATCGCCTTCGCGCGCGTGCTGCTCGCCGACCCGCGTATCCTGATCCTGGACGAGGCGACGAGCAACATCGACACGCGCACCGAGGAGGCGCTGCAGGCCGGCCTGCAGCATCTGCTCAAGGGGCGCACGAGCTTCATCATCGCGCACCGCCTGTCGACGATCGAGAACGCGGACGAGATCTTCTACATCGATCACGGCCAGATCGTCGAGCACGGCTCGCACGCGCAGCTGCTCGCCGCCAAGGGCGCGTACTACCGCCTCTACGAGTCCCAGTACGCGATGATTCGCGTGGCCAGCGGAGCGCCGGAAGAGTGACGAGATGTTGCGCACGATGGTGCGTTTAGCGGCGTTTCACGTAGCGGGTGCTGCGACCGGCACCGATTTTGATGATCGTACCGGAGTCCAACAGTGATTTCAGCGTGCGCTCAATGGTGGTGGTGCTGGTATCGGGCATGCGAGCGAGAATATCGGCCTTGGAGAGTGGAACTAGGGATTGATCAAGCAGTGCTTCAATCCGCGTTCCCTTGGTGGCTACTCGCGGTGCTCCCTGCGCTCTGCCGCCTGCCGTGAGATTGATGCGTTCGTCGAATTCCTTGCACGCGGACAGTATGATGCCAAGCAGGTAGTTCGTGAATGGCGCATAATCATTGGCGTTGTCGTCCCAGCCTTGGGTGCTTGCGGCCAGCGCCTCATAATAAGTGCTTTTACTTTGCTCGATAAGGTGTTCGATACTGATGTATTTGCCGACCATATAGCCATTGCGGCACAGCATCAGGAGCGTGAGTAGCCGACTAATACGGCCATTGCCGTCATTGAACGGATGTATGCAGGTGAAATCGAGAATGAACATGGCGATGGCAAGCAATGGATCGGTATGTCCATCTCGGATTGCTTGCGTGTAGGCGGAACACGCGCGTTCGATCAGTTCCGGTGTGACAAGTGCGGACGGTGGGGCGAATCGCACGGTGCTGGTCCCGTGTGCATCTCGTTCGATGATGACGTTGTCACTGTCCTTGAAATGCCCCGCAAAGGTCAGTGGTGTGTGTCGGAAGAGGTCGCGGTGCAGTTGAAGAATGACGTTCGGGGTAATCGGAATATAGTCGTGGCTTTCGTGAATAACCGATAGCGCGTCACGGTAACCGGCAATTTCTTCTTCATTGCGATTGCGCGGTGTGACTTTCTCCGAGACGAGATCGTTGAGCCTGCTATCGCTGGTAGAAATACCTTCGATGCGGTTTGAGGCATCTGTGCTTTGGATGCGCGCGACGGCAACCAGCGTCCCCAATATATCCGGTCTGATCGTTGTCTGTATGCTTTGACGCCCTTTTGCCTCGTGAATAGCGGCAAGCAAACTCGTGGTGTGCGGGGTGAGCAACGTCTTACCTGATTCGATGTAGTCAAATGATCTCATACTGCCTCATTTTCTGCATCATACGAACTTTTCTGCATCATATTTTATCAAAATGAGGCAGAAAATGGGCTGATGATGCAGAAAAAGGCGGCAGGATGGCGACCGTCTCGCTTGCCGGTTGCGCTACTCTCCCGGGAATGTTGCGCTCGTGGCAAGAAACGGCAAGTTCAGGCGGGCGTGACCGACGATACCCGTCGTGTAGTCGAACGTCTTACCGGACTGCCTTACGAGCGTTGCTGGCGGTAGCCTACACTGAGAAACAGCCTACACTGAGAAACCATGAGCAAGCATCACCATCGCGACCGTAGCTGGGCCCCGGCACCTGAAGCATTGCCGGACGACGCCCAGACCATCGACAACCACACTCACGTGGCCTCCGTAATCCCTTTCGCGCGCGCTATGAGCCATGAGGCGCAGGAGAAGGGACAGCCCGAAGTCCCGGTGTACGACGTCGACCAATTGCTGGCGCAGGCGCAATCTGTCGGCATTGGGGGTATTATCGACTGCGGTTGCGAGCTGCCGCACCTGATGACCGCCCTCCAGATGGCCCTCGATCATCCGGGTAATGTGCACGCGGCGCTCGCAATACACCCCAATGAGTCCGTGCTCCACGGGCATCGCGGTGTGCCGGGGCCGGATGGTCTGCCCCTCAAATACAAGCCTTACCATGACACGTCTTTCGAGGACGCGCTCGCCGAAGTACATCGCCTCGCCACCACATACCCCGAGCAAGTGGTGGCTATCGGCGAGACCGGCATGGACCTCTTCCGCACCGGCGAAGGTGCCAAGGAACTGCAGCGCGAGGCTTTCCGCGCGCATATTGCCCTGGCCAAGGAACTGGGCCTGCCCATGCAGATTCACGACCGCGACTCCCATCGCGAGGTCATCGAAACCCTGCTGGCCGACGGCGCGCCCGAACGCACCGTATTCCACTCGTATTCCGGCGACCGTGAGATGGCCGAGATCGCGCGCGAACATGGCTGGTATCTGAGCTTCTCCGGCACCGTGAGCTACAAAGGCAATGACGGTATCCGCGAATCGCTACGGATTGTGGGGCTGGACCATGCGATGGTCGAAACCGACGCGCCGTATCTGACGCCCATGCCGTATCGTGGCCGCACCAACGCGCCGTACATGATTCCCTACACCTTGCGGGCCATGGCCGATACGCTCGACTTGCCCATCGCGGATGTGGCGCGCGGCACCCGCGATACCGCCCGCGCCGTATACGGACTGTGAGGGCCGGGTGTGCGGCCGTCGCGGCGCGTGTAGAGACGATGTGTTGACTTGTAAAATTTGTCAGAATTGTGAACGAGGTCTATCATGATGTGTTTGACATAAGCGAGGGGGATGATCTCCACCTCAATGGAGGACTGAACGTATGGCTGAGTCGAACCAAAGGACCGCACGTGCCCAAAAAGCCTTAAAGGCCCAGAAAGCCCAGTCTGGTGCCGCCAAAGCCAAGGCCCGACAGGAAGAAGAAGCACTGCTGAGGGCCGACACCTTTACCAACGCTCCCAAGGTGTCCCGCCGCACTCTCACCAAGGAGGAGCGCGAGGCACTCGCCAAGCAGAGGGAAGCTGAAACCAAAGAAGCCGAGAAAATCGCCAGCGCATGGTCGAAAGGCGGCCTCGGTCGATGGTGGGCCCGCCTGCAATCCAGCCCAGACAAGGTCACCTGGGGCATGGCAATCGTGGCGCTCGGCGTGGTGTACGGCGACATCGGCACCTCGCCCTTGTACACCGCGCAGACCTTCCTTGCCGGTCAGGGAGGGCTTGGCAGCGTAGACCGAGAGGCCGTGCTCGGCATGCTGTCGCTGGTCTTCTGGTCGATTACGCTGATCACTACCGTCAAATATGTGCTCATCGCCATGCGCATCGACAACAATGGCGAAGGCGGCATCTTCGCACTGTACTCGTTGATTCGCAAGTACGGCGCATGGCTCGCGATTCCCGCCATGCTCGGCGGCGCGGCATTCCTCGCGGATTCGGTACTTACCCCGGCGGTTTCCATCAGTTCCGCAGTCGAAGGCTTGCAGACCCTGCCGCCATTGGAAGGGTTGTTCGACGAAAACCCAAGCCTGACCCTGATGATCACCGTCGTGATCATCGTGATTCTCTTCTCCGTGCAGTCGCGCGGCACCGAAAGCATCGGCAAAGTATTCGGCTCGATGGTGCTGGTCTGGTTCGGCTTCCTCGCCATCGTGGGCGTCACGAATCTCTCTAACGACTGGTCTGTGTTCGAGGCCCTGAACCCGGTGTACGGCATCAAATTCCTGTTCAGCCCGAACAATGCTGCCGGCATCGCCCTTATGGGCACCGTGTTCCTCTCGACACCGGTGCCGAGGCGCTGTACTCCGACATGGGCCACGTGGGCCGCGGCAACATCTACTTCACCTGGCCATTCATCAAGGTTGCGCTGGTGCTCAACTACTTCGGCCAAGGCGCGTGGATGCTGGCCAATAGCGATAACCCGCAATACACTGCGACGGAGTCACTCAACCCGTTCTTCCAGATGATGTCTCCGAACGTACGTTATCTGGCCGTGATTCTGTCTGTTTCGGCCGGCGTGATCGCTTCCCAGGCCCTGATTACCGGCGCGTTCACCATGGTCTCCGAAGCCACCCGCCTCAATTGGATGCCTCATCTGCAGGTGCGGTACCCGGCCCGCACGCGTGGCCAGCTGTACATTCCGGTGGTCAACGGCGTGCTGTGCGTCTCCACGCTGGCCGTACTCGCCATCTTCAAGGATTCGGAACACATCTCTGCCGCATATGGACTGGCGTTGACCATTACGATGATCACCACCACCGTGTTGCTCGGCGTCCACCTATGGCATTCCGGCAAGCGGGTCGGTGCCATCGTGTTCACCGTGCTGTTCTTGGCGATTCAGGCTATGTTCTTCATCGCGTCTATGGCCAAATTCCTGCATGGTGGTTGGTTCACCATGTTGCTGACCGCCGCGATTCTGTTCGTCATGTACACGTGGAATGAGGGCACCAAGCTCGAACGTGCGCAACGCCGTCACATGCGGCCCAACGACTTCCTACCCGCGCTCGACAAGCTGCACAGTGATTTCCGCATCCCGTATTTTGCGGACAACATCGTGTACCTGACCTCCGACTCGGAAACCAAGCGACTCGACACGGACATCTTCTTCTCCATCTTCGCCGACCACCCCAAGCGCGCCCGTGCTTGGTGGGCAGTCAGCGTGGAAACCACCGACGAGCCGTTCACCCGTGAATACTCGGTGGAGGACTTCGGCACGAACTACATCTACCGCGTGCGCTTCCGTCTGGGATTCAAGGTTTCGCAGTCCATCCCGGCGTACATCCACCAGATCATGCACGACCTGTCCAAAACCGGCGAACTGCCTAAGCAGAAGTCGATTTACCCCAAGGTCGACGCCGATCCGGACATCGGCACCATCCGTTACGTGCTGATTCACAAGGCCCTGATGCCGGAATCCAAGGTTTCCGCACGCGGTGCCCTGTCGTTGCAAGCCAAGTACGCAATCCGCCACATGGCCGGCTCGCCGGTTAAGTGGTTCGGTCTGGCACCTTACAACCCGTTGGTCGAGGTGCAGCCGCTGTTCGTCTCCACCCGCCGCCCACCGCGTCTGAAGCGCACCGATACGGCCAAGACCATCCCGACGCCCACGCCGACTCGTGCAGTGGCCGACCCGGCCGCCGTCCCTGACCCGATGGACACCACGTCCGGGCTTGGGCGATTGGTACAGGAGCTCGATGCCGCCGTATCGGCCGAGGCGCGGAAGACCGCTGAGGCCGCTGCCGCCGATGCGCCCGCTGAGCAGGGCGATAAGGGCGATAAGGGCAAGGCCGAGAACGGCAAACCCGCCGCCAAGCCTCAGCGCTCCGCCAAACAGAAGCGATAACATACCAGTTTGCAGCGGCGCTGATGCGCTCTATAAAGAATGCCTATAACGGTCGCCGCACGTCGCCACACGGTTTCGGTAAGTTGAAATACCATGTGCAGATTACTGGGATACGCGACGGCAGGCTTCAACCTGAGTCTCAACGCTGTGTTGGGGCAAGACAATGTCGAGGATTTCCGTGAACTGTCTGAAATCCACAATGATGGCTGGGGTGTAGCCCAGCTTTCCGATCCTGCCGAAGCACCGCACGTGCGCGACGGTGGCGCACCCACCCCGGAAACCGGCACCCGAATCTACAAGTCGACCATCGCGGCCCGTCATGACAGCACGTTTGAGGCGCTGGCCGACGAACCGTCTCGCGGTGCCATCTGGCACCTGCGCTTGGCAAGTTCCAATCTGCCGCTCATCATGGAGAACCAGCACCCGTTCTATGCGAACGGCCTGAGCTTCATCCACAACGGCGATATCTCGGACGCCAATGGCCGCAACATCGTCACCAACCGCTCATACCCGGTGAACCACAGCGTGTTCCTCTCCACCGGCGGCCGTTCCGACTCCGCCATCTTCTTCGCGGTGATTCTGGAATACATCGGCTTCGGCTTCTCGCTCGACGAGGCTGTGGCCCAGGCCGTGCGCGAACTGCGCCAAGCCTACCCGAAGTCCAGCTACAACTGCATGATTCAGTCCGAGGACCAGCTCATCGCCCTGTGCGCCGCCGGTCGTGAGAAGACCAGCCCGCGCATCGTGGAAATCTACGATGAGTACGGCCGTGGCGAGCAGGCCGCCGACTACCGTGTGATGCGCTACCGTGAGCTGCGCGACGACAACGGCGACTCCGCCGGTGTGGTGGTCTCCTCTTCCGGCTACAAGCAGGAAGGCTGGAACGTGCTGGAGAACGACCAGATGATCATCGCCTCCAACCGCAACGGCACCTACCGTCTCCGTTCCATCTGAAATAGCTTCATAAGCCCCCTCTGACGAAGGGGCTGTCAGCCGACAGGCTGACTTGGGGGAGAGACCCCTAGAGCCTCAAATCATCCGCATCCCATACTTCTCCGCCAACGCCGGAATATCCGGCACGCCATACTTGGCCACCAGATCCAGCCATCGCTGTTTGTTCTCTCCGCCAAATCGCTCGGCTCGGGCCGTATACGCCTCGACCTGCAGGAACTTCGGCGGCACTGACTTGCTATGGAACTTGTCGGCGTACATCACCACTTCCTGCTCGAGATTCATCGGCACATAGTCGGCTGGTGGCAACGGCAGCTCCTGGCGCACCACATCCTCGCGCGTAAGTCCCACGCCGGTATGGTTGCGGCAGAACTGGGCGATGGACTCGTCCACGCCCTCGTCGAGCAGATACTCGTAGCCCTTAAGACCGTGCAGAATGTAGCGTTTCTTGCTGAATTTGAGCGGTTCGCCGTCAGAGCCGTCATGCTTGAACACGCGGTAGGTGCCGATGTCATGCAGCAGTCCGCCGATGAGTACCAAATGCTCGTCGAGCAGACGCGGCGGCACATGGCCGCCGGTGACGCCTGCGGTGGGCGGTACCTCCGCGTCCTTCGGTAATGTGCAGCGGCGCGTGAACAGCGCGTTCTGCCGGCGCACGATCTGGCAGCCGATGGTCGCTACAATCACGCAATGCGTGTGCACCAGCTCGTACGCCGCCTTGGACGGCGCGATTTTGCGGTGCAATTCGTCGATCTGCTCCAGTGTGGGAATATATCCGGTCATAATTATCAGGTTTCGCCTCGTACGGTCAGATTTATCCTCAGATTAGCGCGGCAATGAGCCGCAGCATTGAAAAACCCCTGTGATTCGGCAATACGAATCACAGGGGGCTCTATGGGTCTGAACATCAGATTTCGAAGAGTGTGTCGGCTGCTTCGGCGATTTCGCGCGACGCAGTGAGCACGATAACGCAGTGCTTCGGGTCACCGGTGTGCGCCAGCTTGGCCAGCGCGGCGAACACGGTCACCTCGTCATCCGCGTTCAGCCCTCGTGTCGGCTCGTCGAGGATCAGCACTTCGGCTTCGGTGCTGATTGCACGGGCGATGGCCACCAAACGCTGCTGTACCAAAGGCAATGTGCCGACGGCCACGCCGCTGGTGGCCTCAGAGAAGCCGACCTTGGCCAGCAGTTCGCGGGCGATTACCGGCTTGGGCTTCAGGAAGTTGCGGTTGGACGCATTCATGGCGTACAGCACGTTTTGTTCGGCGTCGATCTTCGGCTGCACGGCGTGCAGCTGCGGTACGATGCCCAGACGGTGGCCGCGCAGTTCCACGGGCTCGAGCTCAACAATGTTGGCGCTCTTGTTCGTCACCGTGCCAGACGCCGGCGTGGTCAAACCGCTCATCACGCCCATCAGCGCGCGACGCTTGGCGTCGGCGGTGATGCCCGAATCGGGGTCGTCGCTGATCAGCAGCGCGTATGCGTGTCCGGAATAGCAGAAGAAATTCGCGCCATCGAGGATGTTGACCTTGCCCTTGGGTCCGGCGACCGTCACCTTGTTCAGGGCGAAGGTCGGGTAGGTCTTGAGCAGAATGTCGTCGGAACCGCCGCCCACCAACACGCGATCGATACGTGAGGCCAGCGTCATGGTGGGTTCGGACGCTTTGCCCTGAGGCTCCGCATGCTCGGCCAATGCGTCTTTGTGATCGGTTTTGGCCAGTCGGAGTGTTTCGTTGACGCGGGCGGCATTGCGCTCGGTCACTTCGGCGGATGCGTTGGCCGAAGCGATGGCGTCTGCTTCGGCCTCGCTGGTCTCGTCGGTTTCTCCGGTTTCGGCAGATGCCAGTGCGCTGTAAATACCATCGTCAACAGTGCCTTCGTCATCAACGTCATCGAAGGTCACGCTGAACTGCATGGAGTCAGCTGGAACGGATTCAATGGCGTCGTTCGTCTCAGTCTCAGAAGTCGCTTCGTCAGCCGTTGCGTCAGTGGTCTTCTCGAGTTCCTGATCGTTGTTCCTGTCGCTCATGCCTGTGCCTCCGCATCGTCGGTTGTGGTGGTCGTCTTGTTGGTCTCGCTCACGGTGCCCCAGTCGCCATCGGCGGCAAACAGCTTGTTCGCGCTGAAGAACGCAAGGCGCAGGGCGGCAAGAATCGCCAGGATCAGGATTGAACCCAGTCCATACCAGACCATGGTCCAAATCAGGCCCGATGTCACCGGGGTGGCATGGCCGGATGCCAGGGCAGATCCGATCGGATTGGCGGCGAACGCGCCTCCGACCAGACCAATCACGTAGAAGGGCAGGGTGACGATGAACACTTCCAGCATGAACTGCCATCCCAAACGCCCGCGAGTGACGCCGGACACCAGTGCCATGCCGATCTCGTCGTCACGCTTGGACGCCCACACGCCCGACAGCACGAGGATGAGCAACAGCACGCCGCCCACGGCAACCAACACAATGGTGCCGGTCTTCGCGCGCGAGGATAGCGTATCCAGCGGCTCCAGAGAAGCGTTGTAGGATTCCAGCGAGGGGGAAGAGAACTCGTAACCCTTGGCGGGCAGCTTGGACTTCTTGAGGGTGGATACCAAGGACTTGTATGTAGCGGAATCACCGGCGTCGAACACCACGTCCAGATCCGGGACTGCCCAGCCGGAGACGGTCTTGTCGGTGGACTGTGGGTCGAGTCCGGCCTTGGCGAAGGTCTGATAGTTGGTGAAGATCGCGTTCTCGCGGTTGCGGGCGGCCGTCACCGGATTGGCGACGGCGGATTCGGATGTGTACTTGTAGATGCCGCGCACCTTGAGTTTGGCCGTGGTCTTGGCGTCCGAGGCGGCCGCCACCTCGAGCGTATCGCCCACCTTCAGGTTGTTGGCGGAGGCAAACGCTTCAGAGACCAGTGCGCCGGTGGTGTTCGGGTTGGAGGACTGGTTGTTGTAGCTCAGGTCCTTGCCGTCCACGATTTCGAAGGTGCCGAGGTCGCTGGCCTTGGCGGAATCCTTGGTCCAGAAGGCTCGCCAAATGAGCTGTCCGCCGGTCTCGTCATCGGAGGCCGAGCCCAGCGATCCGCCGTCCAGGGCCTTCAAATCACCGCTCACGCGGGCCGGCACGGTTTCGGTAACCGTGAAGTTCAACGAGTTGGTGGCCGACTGGACGAGCGTGGCGTATTCGGTGTATGAGGTCCACGTCATGTAATGCTTGGTGGAAGCCGAGTCCGTAGCGGAGACCTTCTTCCACGTAGCCGCAGTCGGGCGAATGGCCAACGTGGCCTTCTGCTGATCGTACGCGGTGGTGTGTGCGTTGGTATCTTCTTGAATGATGGCCAGTCCGGCGACTGTGCCGAAGGTGACCGCCAAGGTGATGAACGCGGTCAGGGCCGTACGTCCTTTAGAACGTGTCAGGGCCCGCCAGGCGTTGCTGAGGACGAACATGTAATTACCTCTCCCGTTCTCCTAAGCCGAACAAATCAATACGGCTCTAACTATTGTTGCGTTTAGTGACCGTTTTCTTGCGCAATACTGTTATACCCCTCAATGAAGTCTGAGAACATTCTGACAGCGATGTGGTGGTCATGCGGGGATTTGCACCCAGTATGGGATAAATCCTCGGTCTATTTCGGTGGCATCGGTACACTGGCATGAGATATGCGTGGCGTCACGTGTGCTCCGGCATGTCTGCGATTCCGGATTTGCCCGGAGTCCGGCATCCGGAAGCGTGGCCTCGCGCCGCTGGATAAGAGTATGAGCTGAGCAGATTTTCGGGCAGGGTAAGTATGCGATTCACTTCAGGGCATTCGAGCCATAAGGCTGTGGGGCGTAGGAGAAGACGTCATGCCGGTAACGGAAAATTCAATCGCTCCGCATCTACGAATAGCGCTGTGAATCAGCAGACGGGTCCCGTAAACCTGAAGACTCCCCAGCACGTGGGTGGTAACGGCCGTTCGCTGATCAGCCGTACGCCGATATGGGCGCGAGTGGTGGTTGTACTGCTGCTGACGTTGCTGGCCAGCGTCACCTGTGTGGGCACGCTCTACGCGGCATCCGTCTCGAGAATGGCCACGGATGCGCAGCGCGTGCTGACATCCGCCGAAAGTCTGGCCAATTCGGCACTTGGCTGTGGCAGCGATAAGAGTCTGTCGGACATCTCCCAAGAGCTGGTCAATGCCACCAATGATCTCAATGCGGAGCTGAACGGCCCACAGTGGGACTTCTTCCGCGACCATTCGCGATTCGGAAGCGACATCACCGCCGCCCGCGAAATGCTGGCTTCCGTGGATACGCTGGTCAACGGTCCGTTCACTGATCTGCTGAACCTGTCCAAACGATTGCAGGGCTTCTCCCTGAAGAATGGCTCGGTGGACGTCAGCGCCCTGATGGATATGCCGGATATCGTCAAGCAGGCGCATAAGGATATCTCGCAGCAGCTCACCAAGCTCAACAAGGTGCCGACTCCGAGCGTCGCCAAGGTGGCCACCGTGCTCGAAACCGAAAAGGCTGCGCTCAAGACCGTGGATTCGATGCTCGGCGAATACGATGGCCTCATTAACTTGCTACCGCAACTGCTTGGCGAGGACGGCAAGCGCACGTATTTGGTGATGGTGCAGAACCCGGCCGAGCTACGTTCGGCGGGCGGCATGGTAGGCACCATCGCCGCAATCACGGCAGATAAGGGCACGATTACCATCGGTGATTTCGCCACCACTTCTGGTTGGGACATTCCTGAGGAGCCAATGATGATACGGTGCTGAAGGAGCGCCAGGTATTTGGTGGCACTTTTGACCAGTACCCGGCCACCACGACCATCGACCCCGAATTCCAGCGTGTGGCACAGATGAACAAATACATGTGGCTGTATCAGAAAGGCAACGAAGACGAGAACGTAGCGGGTGTATTGTCACTCGATCCCGTATTTCTCCAGGCATTGCTGGGAGCCACAGGCGAGGTCAAGCTTTCGGACGGCCGAGTGCTGGATGGCACCACCACGGTGCCGTTCTTCGCTTCAGACCTGTACACGGATTACCCGGACTTCGAGCAGCAGAACAACTTCGTTTCCGAAGCGGCTCAAGCAATTATGAACCATGTGCTTGGCAACGCGAATGCCTCTACCGCATCCCCGCTGTTGAAGGCAATTAGAGATACCAGCGCTAGCGGTCATTTCAAGCTATGGATGGCTGATCCGGATGAGCAGGAGGCGCTGATTGCCACCGGACTTATCGACGATAAGGCCAGTGGCGAGTTGTCTGCTGACAGTCAGGTGCCCGAAGCCGGCATCTATCTTTCGGAGCTGCAGCAAGGCAAGCAGGATTGGTATCTGAAGACCTCCACCACGGTCACAAAGACTTGCGGTGACGTCTCGGCCAGCCAGAACGCCCTGTATTCTGGCGTGCTGGATAAGCGCATCACGACAGCCGTGCGTAACACGCATCTGGGTCAGTTTACGGAAGATCAGCTCGGTGACGAATACACGGTCACCTTCACCATGAAGAACACGCTGACTAAGGCTAAGGCCGAATCGTTGCCTGATTTCGTTAATGGCGGCTCGGAGAATCCAGTGCTCGGCGGCATGTTGTACCGCGTGGTGCTTACCGCTCCGTACGGTGGCGAGATCACCGCTGTGCAGGCTGATATAGATTCATGGGGTACCAACACCGCGAGCCTGTATGACCGTCAGTACATTATGTTCAACCAGCAGTGGATCGAGCCCGGAAAAGAATTGACGATTGCTTATACCGTTCGGGTCAGCAGCGATGCCACACATCCACTGAACGTGGTAACCACGCCGGTGGTGAATGCGGATGGCGTCGAGACGGGCTCCAACGGTAATGTGACCGATGAGTGCACGGCGGATACGAACGGCGCCGATGGTGCGAACGGTGCCGATGGTGCGAACGGCGGCGCGGACGGCGGCGCGGACGGCGGCAGGAACGGACGCGCATAAGGACGCGTCCTCCGATCCCTCGGCCGGCCTGGACGCCTTGGACAAGTTGAAGAGCCAGATCAGCTGCCCGGTCGATCTGAAGTCCCTGGCGGGATCCATGTGATGACCATGCCCGATTCCGTTTCCGGCGTCGCCGGCAAGCCGCGCGACGTGAACTACGATCTGCTGCGCGTGGTGGCGATGTGTCTGGTCATCGGCGTCCACGTGATCAACAACTACATGCCCGTCAAGATGACCCTCGCCGGCAGCGCGGAAGTGACGCGATCCGTACTGTTCGCGCTGTTCATGGTCTGCAATCCGCTGTTCATTATGGTATCGGGCCGGTTCAACCTGACATTCGATGCCGACCGGCCGGTGAGCACCCACTCAGCGGGCCGTCTGCCGGGCTCTGGCTCTGATGCCCGGGCAGGCGGCGGTGCGGGCCAAGCCGATCCCGGTAGCCTCGCGCCGTACGCGCGCTACTACTACAAACGCTTTGTCTCGCTGATTGTGCCGTATCTGCTGTATGCGGGTGGCATGGGATTCGTTGCCTACCTGGTGATTGATCATCGTTCGGTTGGCGGCGCTGTGTCTGGAACGTTGTTCGATCTGTTCTCCGGGTATGACGATTCCGTCTATTGGTTCGTGTTCATGCTTGCCGGGTTTGTGCTGGCAACGCCGTTCCTGGCCGCGATGATGCGTACGATAGGCCGATCGGGAGCCTGGTTGCTGGTCGGGCTGGCCGCCGCCGTGGCCGCTGCCGAGCATATATGCGATCTTGTCGGATATCCGTTGACGTTCCTGCAGTCATTCCCTTGGCGTGGACTGCTGATCTACTACCTGTTGGGATTCGTGTTGGAATACTATCCGCCGTCCGCGCGTATACGGCGCGGCGTGTATGCGTTGGCACCATTCGCCCTGGCCTGGACAGTCGCCACGCCATATCTGTTCGCCGGCCAGCAGATGCAGGTTGGCCGCACGGTCACGGTTGCGTTCGCGATGGTGGTAATGGCGACGTTCCTGTTCTTCCGGTACGACGTGCACATTACGTCGGCGCGGGTGCGTAAGGCGATCACCTGGCTGGCGGGATACTCCTACACGATCTATCTGGTGCATTCGCCCCTGTCCAAGGTGCTGATCGGCCCGCGGATTCCCGCGCCTACGGACGGATGGTCGTATGCGGGTATCAGCGTGCTGATGTTTGGCGCTACGTTGCTGGCGGCGCTGCTATTTGCGGTGATTGCCGATACCGTGGTGCTTAAGCCCGTGCAGCGTCTGCTGCGGAAGGTACGGCTGTAGATTCGGATACGGCGCTATGCCACGGTATCAAAGCCAGGAATCCCAGCAGCAGAAGCGGGGTGAACGTGAATTTCGACATGCCAAGGCCGGCATCAAACGGTTCAGCCGCTTCCACGCAGCGCTCGCCGCTACTCGCGAGAACACGGTCGAAGGAGCAGAAACAGCATCAGAGGCATCGGAAGCATCAGACATATGTCCCACTATATATGAGGTGTTGGTGGTGATTGAGCGATATTTGAAGGCAGTTCTGGAAGGGTCCTAGACGTATGATTTGGAGAACGGTTCCACCATTAATGGTGTCAACGTTCAGTTCTATTCCAGCAACGGTACTAATGCCCAGCGTTGGATGTTGCGTAAGTAGGTTTGATGAGCATGACTTCATCTGATGAGAAGCCTTGAACCCGTGTCCACATTTATGATGGAGGGCGAATAACATCAACGATTTTTAGCACGGCTTTGTCTCCGTCATTTAATTTCTTGGCGCTGTCGATGCCGCTCGCACGTCCACACATGAAAAGAGCCATGTCAATCATCTGTAGCCCGTACAGCATGCGCGAATCCTCCCATTGGAAAGGCATTTTGATGCGTGCCAAATCAGAGGGGAAATATCCTTGCTTATCCAAGGTATGAGAGATTTGTGGTACCTGTGGCTGGAAAAGGATAATGAGGGACTCCGAAGGATGCTTAATGGTAGGGGAGGAAGAACGGTATATCGATTCAATCGGCTTGTCGTATGTGGACGGATACCGATTATGCGCTTGAGGTTGGTGCGCGTATTGAGTGTGTGGTCGAACAAGCTGAAGATGAGTGGGGGTGTCATTGTTGACGTTCAAGAAAGCATGGCAGATACCAGGTAAATGATTTACCTACCTTCATATTTTGCGGTTTGGGCTGACACTAAAAGATGGGGTGCGACTCACGGTTGCGCCCCCATCTTTTAGTACGTCGCTGTCAGTGCCTCTTGTTGTATGCGATTTTGTTGGTGTCGATGACGAAGGTCTTGCGGTCGTTCTTGGCCATGACGTCCAGGATGATGCCGGCGATGATGAGCAGGAGCCCCGTGATGACCAGCATCACCGCGCCGATCAGCGTGGGGAAGTGGGTGACCACGCCGGTCTTGGCGAATTCGAAGGTGACGGTGCCGCAGAGCACAATGCCGACGATGCCGATGATTAGGCCCAATCCGCCGAAGAAGGGGAGGGGCTTGTATTCGCGAATCATGCGGAAGATGGTGCTCATCACCTTGATGCCGTCGCCTACCGTGTCCAGCTTGGATACGGAACCTTCCGGCCTGTCGCGGTACTGGATGGGCATTTCGAACAGACGCAGGTTGTTGTTCAGCGAGTGGATGGTCATCTCCGTCTCAACCTCGAAGCCTCGCGAGAGCACGGGATAGGTCTTGACGAAGGTGAAGTTGAACGCGCGGTATCCGGTCATGATATCGGTGACGTGCGCGCCGAACAGCCCGTTGATGGAGCCGCGCACCAAACGGTTGCCGAAATTGTGGAACGGGCGCTTGTTCTCTTGGAAATACGTGGATGAGAGACGGTCGCCGATCACCATGTCGTAGCCTTCGAGCACCTTAGCAACCATGGCCGGGGCCGCGTCGGCCGGGTAGGTGTCGTCGCCGTCGGCCATGACGTACACGTCCGCGTCGATGTCCTCGAACATGGCGCGGATCACGTTGCCCTTGCCCTGGCGGGGCTCCTTGCGCACGATGGCGCCTTCGGCTGCGGCAATCTCGGCGGTGCGGTCGGTGGAGTTGTTGTCATACACGTAGACCGTAGCATCCGGCAGCGCGGCCTTGAAGTCGCGCACCACCTTGCCGATCGTGACTTCCTCGTTAAAACAAGGAAGAAGCACCGCAACGGAAGGCTGATTATTCTCGAACATGGTGGTTACTATACTTGTTGGCCAGTACCCGTGTACGACACTTAAGGAAGTATTTTGGCAACAAAGCGACTGCAAGGGACGCGTTACTCTAAGCCATCACCTCTTGCTGCCCGAGGTTTTCTTATCCGCCTGATAGCGGTATTCATATGCGCAGCAGTGGCGTCAAGCATGGTTATGTCGGCGTATCCAAGCATTCGCGAACGTCTGTTTCGGCTGGCTCCTGTTGCTTCAACGGAGTCTGTTCCGGTGCTGTGCATCCGGTTCCTGCTGATATTGATGCCTCTGCTGGTGATTGGCGCCATGATTGCTTTTGGCGTGAAGCCGGTGGGTATGTGGATGCACCGCCATCGCTTCATACTCGGAGCAAGTGTCATAGCGGCTTGCGTGCTGTTGAATATTAGCGGCTCATCCATAGGCATGTGGAATTACTGGCTGGGACATGACATGTCTACGGACGTGGTATGGGGAACCCCTCGCATAATGCGAACCGACGAATATGTGGTGGGCACTCCTCTGGCTTTTTCGCAAAGATACTCCGGGTATAGCTACTTTAATGATTTGTTTGGCAATAAACCGGCGGACATGTTCATCGTCAAGGATGCACCTGTGCTGGCTCTTGCCGAGTTGTTTAGGCCGTTCCATTGGGGGTATATCCTCTTCGGCAGTAGCCGAGGACTTGCTTTTTATTGGTCTGCGCGCCTAGTGGTACTTTTCTTGGCCGCATATGAGTTCTTCCTCTGCATCAGCAATGATCGCCGGCAGGAGAAACACAAGGGTGTAGCGTTCGTTGGTGCAATCCTCATTGCATGTGCCCCGTTGGTGCAATGGTGGTTCGCAGTCAACGCACTGCCTGAGATGCTTATCGCAATATTCGTGTCCATCGTGTGCTTTGATCGATATCTTGGCGATACCGAGTCTGGCCATAGGGCCGCATATGCCGCAGTGATTCTGATATGCGCCGGGATGTTTGCACTGACCTTGTATCCCGCATGGCAAATCTCTCTGGGTTATCTTCTTGCGGTGCTGATTCTTTGTATTGTCATACGGCATTGGGGACATATTCGAATTTCAAGGAAAGACGCCCTGATTTTTGTGGGCGAAATTGCCTTATTCTGTGTGATTCTTGGCTCTGCAGTGGTGACTTCGTGGGGCACGATTCAATCCATGCTGCACACGGCATATCCGGGCGCAAGGCAATCCATCGGAGGAGGGCTGCCCCCTCTGTCGCTGATATCATCCGTGGGCACTCTCTTTTTCCCGTTCAAGGATTATGCCGTTGACTCTGTAACAACAAATATGGTTGAGGCATCACGTTTCGTAGATCTATTCCCGCTCGGAATAATTCTTGCCGTATTCGGCATGATAAAGCGCAAAAAAGTGGATGTGCTTAGTGTCTGGCTTATTGCAGTCATAGCGTTGTTCTCAGTATTTGCCTGCGTGGGTATGCCGCTTTGGCTTTCTAAGATAATGATGCTGACTTCTGTGACTAGCGGCCGATGCGTGGTGGTTTTGGGCGTTGCGAATATCGCAGTGTTGGTGCGTGCGGCGGCCATTATCGATGGCAGACTTTCTTGGAAGCAGTCATTACTGGTGACTTTTGTGTTTGCCGTGATATTGGCATGGGCTAATCATGCGATGTATCTCTCGTACATTGGGCGGCTGCTGGTCGTGGCGTGTTTTGCCATAGCAGGTTTGCTCAGTTTCGCTGTTCTGAATAACGGCGTAATTGCTCGCACAGTTGTAGCGCCAATTGTGTCCGTTGGGCTGTTGATATCAGGTTTGTCTGTGAATCCTGTGCAGTATGGGAGTGCGCCCGTGACTAAGCAGCCGCTGATACAACAAGTGCAGTCGCTGCAATCTGAGAATCCAGGAATGTGGGCAATAGATGACGCATTCGGCTCTCAGCTGGCGAATCTTGCAGTGGCAAATGGAATACACACATTGAATGCGTTGGAAGTCACTCCTGATCTTGCCACATGGAAGAAACTTGATCCCAATGGACAATGGGAAGAAATCTACAATCGGTATGCATTTGTTTCTGTGAACGTCGTGGAACAGGAGTCGGCCGATGTGTTCACATTAGTCGCGCCTGATTCGTTTACCGTGCATGTCACGCCGGAGCAATTGCGCAAGCTAGGTGTGAGCAATGTGCTTTCTCCGCAGAAACTGGATGCGATGCAGTTCAATGGGTATTCGTTCGAGCGCATTGGCGAAACGATTGATGGGCGAACCCCATATCGGATTGTTCAACACCAGTAACAATGTCCTTTCTCGCCGTCTCGGTATGCCTGACGATATGCTGTAGGTTATGGCTGAAGAACTGTTTACTCCCCATAACATCATTGTGACCGGTGGCTGTGGTTTCATCGGTTCGAATTTCGTCCATTACGTGTACAACAATCATCCGGACGTGCACGTCACGGTTTTGGACGCGTTGACGTATGCGGGCAACCTGGAGAACATCAGGGGCATCCTGGGCGACCGTGTGGAGTTCGTGCACGGCAACATCTGCGACGCCGAGCTGCTCGACAAGATCGTTCCGGGCCATGACGCCATCGTGCACTACGCCGCGGAATCCCACAACGACAACAGCATCGCGAACCCGGAGCCGTTTTTGAAGACCAACGTGGAGGGCACGTTCCGCCTGCTGGAGGCGGCCCGCAAGTACGACGTGCGCTACCACCACGTGAGCACGGACGAGGTGTACGGCGACCTGGCTTTGGACGATCCGGCCAAGTTCACGGAGCGGACCCCGTACCATCCGTCCAGCCCGTACAGCTCGACGAAGGCGAGCTCCGACCTGCTGGTGCGCGCATGGCACCGCACGTTCGGCATCCGCGCCACGATCAGCAACTGCTCGAACAACTACGGCCCCTTCCAGCATGTGGAGAAGTTCATCCCGCGCCAGATCACGAACGTCCTCGAGGGGCTGAAGCCGAAGCTGTACGGCAACGGCGAGAACGTGCGCGACTGGATCCATACGGACGACCACTCCACCGGCGTGTGGACCATCCTGACCAAGGGCCGTCTGGGCGAGACCTACCTGATCGGCGCGAACGGGGAACGCAACAACATCACCGTGCTGCGCGACATCCTGACCGTGATGGGCCAGGACCCGGACGCGTTCGACTGGGTGAAGGACCGTCCCGGACATGACCGCCGCTACGCGATCGATTCCACCAAGCTGCGGACCGAGCTTGGTTGGAAGCCGACGCACACGGACTTCCAGAAGGGTCTGGAGCAGACCATCAAGTGGTACACGGACAACCGCGCCTGGTGGGAGCCGGCCAAGGCCGCCACCGAAGCCAAGTACAAGCAACAGGGACAGTGATCCAATCATGGCATTTGAATTCGAGAAGGAACTGAAGGTCGAGAAGACGAACATCCCGGGCCTTCTGGTGTTCGACCTGCCGGTGCATGGCGACAACCGTGGCTGGTTCAAGGAAAACTGGCAGCGCGCCAAGATGATGGGTCTGGGACTGCCGGACTTCGGCCCGGTGCAGAACAACATCAGCTACAACGCGACCAAGGGCGTCACCCGTGGCATTCACGCGGAGCCGTGGGACAAGTACATCAGCATCGCTGCCGGCGAGATCTTCGGTGCGTGGGTTGACCTGCGCCCGGGTGAGAGCTTCGGCCAGGTGTACACGACCCGTCTGGACCCGAGCCGCGCAATCTACGTGCCGCGCGGCGTGGGCAACAGCTTCCAAGCTCTGCAGGACGGCACGGTGTACACGTATCTGGTGAACGCGCACTGGTCGCTCGAGCAGAAGAAGACCTACACGTTCGTGAACCTTGCGGATCCGGAACTGAACATCCAGTGGCCGATTCCGCTGGAGGAGTCCGAGCGTTCCGAGGCCGATCTGCACCACCCGATGCTCAAGGACGCCAAGCCCATGGCTCCCAAGCGCACCCTGGTGACGGGCTGCAACGGCCAGCTGGGCCACGCGATTCGCGCCTACGCGGAAGCGCATGGTCTGGAGGGCTTCGAGTACACGGACATCGACGAGTTCGACTTCTCCGACCCGAAGGCATACGAGGCATACGATTGGAGCCTGTACGGCACGATCATCAACGCCGGTGCCTACACGGCCGTCGACAAGGCCGAGACCGCCGAAGGCCGTCCGATCGCGTGGAAGGCGAATGCCCAGGGTCCGGCTCTGCTGGCCAAGGTGGCCAAGGACCACCACATCACCCTCGTGCACGTGAGTTCGGATTATGTGTTCGACGGCACCGCCAAGGAACACACGGAGACGGAGGCGTTCGCCCCGCTCGGTGTGTACGGCCAGACCAAGGCCGCTGGCGACATCGCCGTGGCCAACGCACCCGAGCATTACATCCTGCGTTCCAGCTGGGTGATCGGCAAGGGGCACAACTTCGTGAAGACCATGATGATGCTGTCCAACAAGGTCGCCGACCCGGCCGACAAGCTGGAACAGGTCACCGTGGTGGATGACCAGTACGGTCGCCTGACCTTCACTAAGGACATGGCCGAGGCGATTTTCCACCTGCTCGACAGCCACGCCCCCTACGGCACCTACAACTTGACCGGTTCCGGCGCAGTGAAGTCCTGGGCGGACATCGCGGCCGAGGTGTTCGACCTGACGAACGGCAACGGCAGCAAAGTCAAGCCCATCAGCACCGCCGAGTACTTCGCGAACGCGACCAACCCGGTATCTCCGCGTCCGGTCAACTCCGCACTGGATCTTGCCAAGATCGGTGAAGCCGGATACGTGCCCGCCGACTGGGAAGAGACCCTCAAGACCTACGTGCAGAAGGAACTCGGCTGATAGCTGTTCATAACAGTTGACTTCAAGTGATAAAACCGCGCAGGCTCTCTGCGCGGTTTTTCATTTTGAATAAGAGTTAGCTAAGCTGAATATGTTTGTAGACGAATAATGAGTAAAACGTTGTGGAAAGCAGGTTTTCATGAAAGGCATTATTCTCGCTGGAGGTTCGGGCACGAGACTGTACCCTCTGACCACGGTGACCTCGAAGCAGCTGCTTCCCGTGTATGACAAGCCGATGATCTACTACCCGTTGAGCGTGCTGATGATGGCGGGCATCCGTGACATTCTGATCATCTCCACGCCGAAGGATCTGCCGAACTTCGAGCGTTTGTTGGGAGACGGCTCCCAGTATGGCGTGAGCTTCTCTTACAAGGTGCAGCCTTCCCCGGATGGCCTGGCCCAGGCATTCATCCTCGGCGAGGAGTTCATCGATGGTGAGCCGTGCGCGCTGGTGCTTGGTGATAACATCTTCTACGGCAACGGTTTGGGCAGGACGCTGCGCAAGGCCGCCACGGTGGAACATGGTGCCACAGTGTTCGGCTACTACGTCGACGATCCTGAGCGATACGGCGTGGTCGAATTCGATGAGAACAAGAAGGCCATCTCCATCGTTGAGAAGCCGGAGCACCCGGCCAGCAACTATGCGGTGACCGGCCTGTACTTCTACGACGAACGCGTCACCGAGTTCGCCAAGCAGGTCAAGCCGTCCCCCCGTGGCGAGCTGGAGATTACCGATCTGAACAAGATGTATCTGGAAGACGGCACCCTCAACGTGCAGACGCTTGGCCGCGGCTATGCCTGGCTGGATACCGGTACCATGGACTCCCTGTATGAGGCAGGCGAATTCGTGCGCACCGTGCAGCGTGCTCAGGGCCTGCCGATCGCCGTTGCCGAAGAGATCGCTTTTGAGAACGGTTGGATTACTCGTGATGAGCTGATGGAGGCCGCTGTGAAGTATGGCAAGAGCCCGTATGGCAAGCATCTGAAGGATGTGGCGGAGAACAAGATTATTGTTAAGCCGCGCGACGCTCGATGATGTTGTTGGGTCGTGGTTACTGTGCCGTTGCTGTCTTTTGTCGTTATTGCCTATAACGTGCAGCCCTACATTATTCAATGTTTGCAAAGCGTCAAGGCCCAAACTTTGGATGATTTCGAGGTCATCGTAGTAGATGACGCGAGTACTGACGGTACGCTGGAATGCATTACTCGTGAAGTAGCGGATGATCAGCGGTTCCATATAATCGCAAAATCGGAAAATGAAGGTGCACACCTTGCCCGGCGAACTGGTGCGTTGGCGACCAAAGGACAGTATGTGTACTTCGTTGATGGTGATGACAGTATCAGTGCCTTACTATGCGAACAGGTATCCATGCTGACTCGTGCCTCATCTCCTGACATTATCCGCTTTGGATTGGATGCCTTTCCCGAAATCGGTGCGGACGATGGCACGGCAATAGCTGTGGAAGCGGTCTTTAATAATGCCCAAGGCATGAGGACTCTAGGGAAATTATAGAGACTGCATTCAGCGACATAATTTCCCCTCGTGACGTATGGAGCGTTACGGTATGCGCTTATCGAGGTGATTCCATCAGAGAGTCTTTTTCCAAGATGACATCCAAGCGTCTTGGGTATATGGAAGACACCTACGAATTTTTTGTCATCGCAAATGAGTCTCAGACATTACAGAATTACGCTGATTTTCGTGCTCTGAAGTACCGTATTGGAGCGGGCAGATCCGGGCGAAGATTGTATTCGGCAGAGGAGTTCTCGAAACGGCAACGAGAAGTGCACGAAATGTATCTTTTGCTGTGTGAGTATTGCAACTCTCAGCGAGACGATACCGATTTCTACAGTCGCACAAGCCTTTGGATGAAACGGCAATATCTTCTTATGCTTGTTACTGACTGGGTAACTCGTTTGCCAGCGGCGGATCAAGACAAAGGATATACGGCTATCGTTGAAACATGGGGTGCTGCTGACGCAGCAATCATGTTATTTGATCCCCTTATTGCACGTGGTGAGAGTTTGTTGAGCAAGAATTCGATTCCTCCCGGGAACGATGAGTTCTACCGGTGGGGGCAGATTCTCGCCAAGATAGTTCCTATGGTTGATGACGGCCGGAATTTACCTAGGTATGATCAATACCGGCAGTTGGAACAAGCTTTAGAGCATCATGTGGCGGAAATCCAATTGAAAGAGCAGCAGGCGCTGCAGGCAGAACAAGAACGGATAGAGGCGCAAGCGAGATTCAAAAAAGGTACACTCATGCGTCGCGTGATTGACAAAGTCATGCCGGCAGGCTCGCTGAACCGAGATTTGGTATCTGTGATACGCTCACATGCACAGCGTGCGAAGAGGGAAAGATAGCATTTTGCAGAATGATGTAGTGCGTGAAAGGACGGAGATGAGCGTTAATAGCGGGCATAAACAGCGACTGGGTATCTACTGTTTCTATGACAAGTATGGTCATGCCGCATCCTTTATCAAGACCTTTCTTGATGATTTGATGGATAACTTAGATGATCTAGTCGTAGTTGTAAACGGGCAACTTAGCGATCAGGCTCGTCAACTGTTCTCTGAATACACGAAGACGATCATCGTTAGAGAGAATAAAGGACTTGACGTCGCTGCGTACAAGCAGGCCATTCTCACACTCGGTTGGGAAAAACTTGAGTCATATGATGAGTCATTTGCCTGAATGACACAGTTATGGGACCGGTGTATCCGTTCCGTGAAATGTTTGCGTGCATGGATCGCAAGGATGTGGATTTTTGGGGTATCACTGCGTATGCGGGTGAGACAGTTGATAAGGAGCAGATTCCAACGCATCTTCAGGCCTATTGGCATGCGTACAGGCGCTCTTTAGTGTCTTCCCCGGCGTTCCACGAGTACTGGGAGACCATGCCTTTGTGGAAAGACTACGCAGAGGTTACCCGCAAACACGAGATGACCTTCACCAAGCATTTCACTGATTTGGGCTTCACCTGGGCCTCGTACATCGATTGGCGAAAATATCAGGGATATTCTTCATACCCGTTGCTGTACATGCCGATGCAAATCGTGCGAGATGATCGATGCCCTATTTTCAAGCGCCGTTCTTTCTTCGTGGATTACAGTGCTTATTTCGACCAGACGGCCGGTCAGCCAGCTCTGGATTTGTACGAGTACCTTCGAGATCATACTGACTATGACGTGGATATGATCTGGGATGCTATTTTGCCGTCCTACAACATTGACGATATCCGCAAGGCCATGCATCTTGATTATGTGCTGCCCTCACAGGCCATCAATCCACAGACGCATGATCGTCCTCGTTCGGCGTTCATCTATCACGTCTACTTCATGGATTTGCTAGAAGACACTTGCCACTACATTGCATCGTTGCCGGAAGAAACAGATCTATACATCACCTCTACCGAAGATAAGATTCCCCAGATTCGGGAATACATGCAACAGCATGGGATTTCTCATCAGGCGACATTCATCCCCGTTATCAATCGTGGTCGTGATGTCTCGGCTCTGCTTGTGGCCGCTTGCCCGGTGGTGTTGAGCGGAAATATGACGTCATTGGTTTCGCTCATGATAAGAAATCCAGTCAGAATCAGGAAAATGGACATCATGGCACCGAGAGCCAAGGATTCGCGTACAAGCTTATGGAGAATACGCTTGGCAGTGAGGCATATGTCAAGAACATTCTGACGTTATTTGCGGAGAACCCGCGTCTTGGTCAGGTGACGCCTCCGCCGCCATATCACGCTTTGTACTTTGCGCACACCATTCCTCACGATTGGGGTGCAAATTATGAGATCACGAAGGAGCTTTTGGAAGACAGGCTGGGCATTCATGTGCCGCTCTCTCCCACTAAGCCAACTGCATCCGCGATGGGGTCGTGCTATTGGTTCCGTGTTGAGGCATTAAAACCGCTGTTCGAGTATGGGTGGAAGTATGAAGACTTCTTGCCCGAAGGACAGATGGGCGAAGACGGTACTATTTCGCATGCCATCGAACGAGCCAACGGATATATATGTCAATCGCGTGGATATTATCCGGCATGGGTGCTTTCAGATCGATATGCTCGCATTGAAGTGGATTCGTTGTTCTATACCACTGCCATGATGATGGGCTCGTCTGCAGAAGCACGTAGCGGAGAATCATTGCTGACGAATTTGCGTGGTTTGAATTTGGCGACTTCTCGTTGGAGAACACTGAAAATAGCCAAGCATCGCACACATTTAGGACTTCAATGGATCACGTCACGAACTGTGCTTAAGCTTCCTAAGCCAGCACAGAGCGTCATCTACACTGCAGCATGGGCTCCAATCACCGCGGTACGATTTGTGATTGGACAAATCAGGGCGGTGCTTCGTGGTGATTTCAAGCACAAAAGTGCACCTAAAAAATAATAGTTGATGGCAAATGAGGATATGAATACGATGCTGATAAAGCTAAAAGAGCGCTACCGCTATTCGTTCATTGTGCTTAAAGAGATGGTGAGAACTGATTTTAAGCTGCGCTATCAGGGATCATTTCTAGGAATTGCGTGGTCGGTCTTGAAGCCGTTAATGCTGTTCTGTGTGATGTATGTGGTGTTCGTCAAATTCCTGAAGTTTACCGATGGCACGCCGACTTTCCCGTTGGTCTTGCTGCTGGGTATTAGCTTGTGGAATTTCTTCGCTGAGGCGACGAATATGGGATTGACGGCTATCGTAGGCAGAGGGGACATTCTGCGTAAGATCATTTCCCCAACTACATTATTGTCGTCTCTGCAACGGTCGGCGCTTTAATCAGCTTGGCCATCAACATGTGTGTAGTGCTGGTTTTTGTATTTTAATCAGGTGCACTTCACCTGGAATGTGTTGTGGCTCCCGCTTAATTTCATAGAATTCTATGCTCTTGCTTTGGGAACGGCCCTGTTGCTAGCCGCATTGAATGTGTATTTCCGTGATATGCAGCATATTTGGGAAGTGCTCATGCAGGTGTTCTTCTATGCAACGCCTATTATCTATCCTCTGTCGCTGGTAACTGAAAAAACGAATAATCCTATTTCGCGAAATTATGTTGCTGAGCCCGCCGGCCCAGATTATTCAGGATATTAGGCATAACCTCATCGCGCCGGATACCACGCCAACAGTGTGGAAGGAGATCAGCAACTGGGGTATTCGTCTCATCCCTGTTGCCTTGACTTTCTTTATCCTATGGTTGGGTATTCATATATTCCGTAAGTACAGTCAGAAATTCGCGGAGGTGCTGTGATGAATAACGCACAAGAGGGCACGATGGACAATCGTAAGACTGTGCTGAAAGTTGAGCACGTAGCCAAATCATTTCGGTTGCCGACGGAGCAGGCGTCAGGCCTGAAACAGGCCGTTATCAACTGGACTAAAGGAATTAGCGGATACAAGATGCAGCATGTGCTGCGCGATATCAACTTTGAGGTCAAAGAAGGGGATTTCTTTGGCGTTGTCGGTCGAAACGGAAGCGGAAAATCGACACTGTTGAAGTTGATTTCGGGCATTTATATGCCGGATCAAGGTTCAATCTCTGTTGACGGGAAACTGGTCTCATTCATTGAGCTTGGCGTTGGTTTCAATCCTGAACTGACCGGTCGAGAGAATGTGTACCTTAACGGTGCCCTTTTAGGATTTAGCCAAGAAGAAATCGATGCAATGTATGACGACATTGTTGAGTTTTCAGAGCTTAGCGAATTCATGGACCAGAAGCTAAAGAACTATTCCAGTGGTATGCAGGTGCGTTTGGCATTTGCGGTCGCCATTAAGGCTAAGGGCGACATACTGGTCTTGGATGAAGTATTGGCTGTGGGCGATGAAGCGTTCCAACGTAAGTGTGATAATTTCTTCACCGAAGTGAAGCAAGATCCCACGAAGACAGTTATTTTGGTAACTCACTCCATGGATTCGGTTAAGAAATATTGCAATAAGGCTATCCTCATAAAGGATGGAGAGATTATTGCGTCCGGAAACCAGGACGATGTAGCAGATCGTTACACGCTGGAGAACTTCAAGAAGAATGCAGATCCCCTTGGTGATGATGCCAATAATGAAACAGACGATAAAGAGTATCCTACGGGTCTTAGTGAACGAGTGCCCACCCTTAAGGTCAATATATCGAGTTCATCGGTGGCTGATGGTGTTGAGCCGCTCGAATTTGAAATCGAATATGAGTTTAATGAAGACCGGGAAGCGTACATCGGTATTGCATTGCTTGATTCTCGTCGCAGTGGACATGCTTATGATGCGGGATCGCAGACCGACAATCTTGGCATGGTCATCACGCAGCGTGGGCACCGGACTATGCGTTTTGAAATGCCGCTTGATATCTTCAACAATGGTGAGTTCAAGATTTATGCCACTCTGCGATCTGTTGAAAACCCGGCGATGATCCGCAGATGATCGCATTCACGAACGATGAGAACAGCGGTTATTTTGCTATTCGCAATGATCGCAACGGTGAGGCTGGCATGCTGAGCAGCCGAGCGATTCAGATTAATAGACTCGATTGATCTTATCTTCGATAGAGGCATGTATTGGATATTGCTGAATATGCTGACGCATTGGTGAGCGGTGAGCCATCATTACGAAAATCCTTACTTGTTGAAGCTTCCAATAAGTACGGGGTCGCGGGAATCGTATCTGCCGTTGCTTCCAAATACTGGATTAATTCGGTAGAGGCCGTGCGAGCATTAGGGCCGATAGCGGGCTTGGCACAGCCAAAAAGGACTGTTCATACAGTTGCGCTCTATTACTCGGGGCTATCCATCGGCGGTGCTGAACGCGTGACGGCATTCCTTGCCAACCTTTGGGCCGGCATGGGATATCGGGTAGTGCTGATTACCGACGATGACACTAGTGCATATGAGTACGAAGTGAACCAGATTGTTGAGCGCCGCATTATTCCGAGTTACTGCAAAGCGAATGCGGAGAACTACGAGAACCGGGCAAAAGCGTTAGCGGATATCCTCAATGCGGAGCAAGTTGACGCTCTAGTGTACGGGCAATGGCTTGGACAAACGCTTCCCTGGGATATGCTGCTCTGCAAGATGAGCGGCGTATCTTTCCTCATCTACACTCATGGCGTCATGCGTTGCATGTTCGACGCAGATTGTATGCGCGCCGAGTTGGCTTTGGCGTATCGATACTCAGATGGCGTCATAACGTTATCTGATGTGAATACACGTTTCTGGCAACTATTCAATGCTCATGTATGGCAGACCATTAATCCATTAACCATCGAGCCGGATTCGTCGAAACGCGCGGCGCTTGATTCTTATAACATTGTATGGGTTGGGCGCCTGTCATTATTCGATAAGCGTCCGGATGAGGCATTGCGGGTTATGGCTGAAGTGGTCAAACAGTGTCCTGATGCACATCTGATTATGGTTGGTCCTTTTGCAGATGATGCAACGGAACAACAGCTTCGCCAGTTGCGAGATTCTCTTGATCTATCTGATGCTGTGAGTTTTGTAGGTGCTCAGGATAATGTACTTCCTTACCTACAGAAAGCCAGTGTGTATCTTCATACATCTCTATATGAGGGCTACCCTATTGCTTTGGCCGAAGCGAAAACAGTGGGCATTCCAAGCGTTCTATACGCTTTGCCGTATCTGACTTTGGTTCAAGACGAGAGCGTTATCCAGGTGGGGCAAGGAAACCGATCTGCAGCGGCATCTGCTATTTGTGGTTTGTGGCAGAACCCCGAAAAGATGAAGCAGTTGGGGGATATTGCCTTCAACAGCATGGTGGGTATGTCCAATTATGATTTCGCGCGCCTGTGGAGAGGAATATTCGATTCACTGGGTTCCTCAACTGCCTCTAGTGCCGATGATGATGTGATGGTTGACTTGATGATTGATGCGCGTATTGCATCCTCGAAGAGTTATGAGGAGCGCATAAATTCTTTGTGCTCGAATCAAGCGCTATTAGAACAGTCGTTGTCTTCCAAGAGCATGGAGATTCAGTCCGTAAAAGAGTCGACATCGTTCAAGGTTGGTTTGCTGATTACCGCTATACCGCGCAAAATCAAGGCAATTTTGAATTCACTACGCAGATAACCAATTTTGTGGTGTGGCTTGCCGGTTTACTTCACGTCGAAGAACTTTGTGCTGCTGAGATAGTTTTTCCCAGCAGTCATGTCGTATTGAATAAGACGATAATCGTTGAGTAGCTTCTTCTGCTGTGAGGACAGTTCTTTCTTGCTTACAACGTTGCCGTTCGCGTCTAAATAGACAGTTGGTGTATTGTCGGTGACGCCGCTGACACCAAGCGTGAGTCGCTCCGTGGCGGGTATCTCAGCCCGCATTGCGGAGAGGAACGCAATATAAGCAGATACTTTGGTGTTCATATGGTCGCTGGCCATGGCCATGAAATAGTTTGGAGAGGTGTAGCTAGTAGCGGCAGCTGCCGGATCGAGTTTCGTCCCGGCTGACGCTGATGCCTCATTGGACCAGATGAAATAATCTGTCTCCTGCATGGTAATGGTATTTTTCGAGCTGGCGCGTGCAGTCGTGTACACGCCGGGTAGATGGTCTCCATAGAATATGACGGTAATCGGCTGGTCAATTGCATCAAGCTGGTTGAGGAAATCGGTGGTTGCTTGATCGGTAATGCTGACGCCCTTGATGTATGTATCGACTCCTGTTTTTTCATCGGCCGGCAAATTGGTGGTGTCGGCATCCTTGAACTGATTATCAGAATACCAATCGCTGTATGGAGGATGGTTTTGCATCGTCGCTAATTGGATGAACTGCGGATGATTGCTGTTCTGCAGTTCATCAACTACATTTTGATAGGCTTCCGCGTCGCTGGCATATGGAGAGTTGTCTAATCCATCATGATGCGTGATTGGCGGATTACTGTCCAGCGTATAAAAATGGCTGAAACCGAACTTCTTATAGTCGATGTCACGCAAATACATGTTTTTGTAATACGGGTGGAAAGCGATGGATCCGCTAGCACCGTATCGGTCATTCCAGAGCTGATTGAAAGTTTCTGTGACTTTCTGGTGTGGGACGAGCTGCTGATAGGGCACCTGCATTGAATTGTCGAATAGTGCCAAATCCCAGCCGGTGAGAGCTTGGTATTCGATGTTGGCTGTGCCTCCGCCGTACCCAGGCGAAAGCATTAGGCCGGAAGTGGTGGTATTTTTGAGCGCTCGAATATTAGGCATCGGGTCTTCCGACAAGGTGATGCCGGGAACGCGCGTTGGGTCAGAGAACGATTCCGACAGAATCATGATCATGGTATTGTCCGTGAGATTATTGCTGCGGGACTGGTTGGTTTTTTCGGCTATCTTGTTATATCGTTGAGCGATTTCCTGCATGGTCGCTTGACTGTAGTCGCTTGGCTTCGTCATGGTTTTTGGATTCGCCAAGCGCAAGAAATTGATTGTGGGGCCATTCAGACTGGCATCGCCGGCAGCGTCCCATAAGGTAGGGCTATCACCCAACGCCTGTGCCCAATTGTGGCTCCATGAACCTACCGTGTTGAGGTTCAAGGTGAACGAGCACAGCAGGGATGTGCTGACAATGACTGCAACAATACGTGTGCAGTTACCGATTATTGTTTTTGTGTTGCGTAATGGACGACGCCAGTGGAAGGAAATCACACAACGGCGACCATCAATAAATTGAAGCAGCAGGCATGCAATCGTAAGCCAGACGAGCATGGTGATGGTGTTGTTTACTAATGCCTGGCTGTCTTTGGGGATAAATGATGCGACTTCTCCTCCGTTGCCGCTGAAAATGAAGCTCAAATCCGAGGGAATGACCGGTTCATTGCGCAACTGGATTTTGATGTGATTCGCCACAGCGAATACACTCGTGATAATCGCAAATAAGGCTGTTGCCACCCAGAATCGGTTCAGCACAAAAATCAGCACCAGGTAGACCATGCCCAGAACACAGAAATTAAGCAGCCAGATGTATTTTTGCTCCATCCACATCTGTGCGACGAAGCGCGTGAGTTGACCGCGGATGCTGTTCAGCAGCCGTGTGGTTTCGTCCACTGTGCTCGGGGCGGTATAGGTCGGCTCCGTATAGGTTCCCCATTGAATGAACAGCACCGCGGCTGAATCGACGATTGCCATCACCATTATGTACAGGAGGTAAGGGAATCGAGGTCGTTTCTTGAATACGGAGTGCAAGACTGTCAGGGCTTTGGAAAGCGCAGTCATAGTTTGAGAGGCCATCAACGTGTTGAGCTGTGCTCGGATCTGCTGGAAGATTGGAGGCAGCGACGGTTTACTCTTTTGAGCCTCTTGAGAATTATCGTCTCGGTCTGAATGAGCAGAGGATTGGCTGCTTTCCGCCGAAGTCGTACCGTTTGTGTCGGCTTCTTCTACTGTGAACTCCTGATTATCCTGGGTATCGTCCACTATGCTCACTCATTTCTTCAATAACGTACCTGAATATTGTAATAGGAAGTCTGAAATACAGTCAGACTATTCAAGATCTATTGAACGTCGAAGAATCCGTAATTGCTGAGGTAGTTTTTGCCCTTAGTCATGTCATACTGCACCAAACGGTAATCATGGAGCATCTGCTTTGCCTCTTTTGAGAGGTTCTTGCTTGTCACGTGATTGCCTTCGGCATCTAGGTAAACGGTACTACCATCACCCCATGAGGCATTAGAGCTAACCAGACGGCTAATCGCTGGAATTTGCGTTTGCGCTTGTGAGCATTGGGGCTGTTCGTATGGCACCGTCCGCATGGGTGGGAAAGTATCGGTTCCTGATCTTGGCCCTAGTGATTGCAGCTGCTGAGATAGCAGCGTTCGTGCTCTTTGTGGGAATGACTTGGAATCGATGAGTCGATTCGGAGTGTTCCAAGGAATACAGGGACGGTATGTGCTCCCGGTGTTGCCAGTATTCCTGCTGGGACTAGTCATAGTTGACGATAGGAAGGTAAGCCAGCGCGCCCTAGCTTGCTGATGATAAGGGTTTGCTGGCTCGGCTATTGCTCTACTTCATCGAGTGGATGCGGTTATCGTATACGACATTTTCGCAGGAGCGAATCGTGGCAAGTACCGCGCATTTCAGGCGTTCGCCGATGCTCAGCTTGCTGATCAGGGCGCGCATGGTGGCCACGTCATCGAGATGGTTCTGCCAGTCGCTGTCATGTAGTTCTTCGGAGCTGAGCGCTTGAGGCCTTTGCCTTCATCGCGCACGCTGGCGGTCAGACCGAAGTAGTTCCGGCACGGGGTGATGCCCTGCTCCAGAGTGAATTGGAAATTCTCGGCTGCGGAGAGCACGTTATCGTGCCAGAATGCGGCGGTTCGCTTTGAGTGCGTCACCGAGTCGGGCTCCTGAAGCCAGTAGTAGAGCACGCAATCGATGTCGGCCACTTTGCCCATGCGGGCGTACAGGGGGCCTGCCATGCGGATATCCTGCGCGTAATGGCCCTCGGGGAACCGCAGGCCGTCCCACAGCTCGCGCTTGTATAGGCGGCACCAGTTCGCCTCGTTGAAGTAGCGGGCCTCGGTGTTGCGGCCGAGTTTGCTGCCAAGCAGTCGCAGACTCTTGCAGAACACGGTCTGGTAGGCGGCGAGCGGGTGCTCGAACACGGTGATTTTGCCGGGCGCCTGCGCGCC
>ENA-OQCO01000092-OQCO01000092.1-human-gut-metagenome-genome-assembly--contig:-NODE-92-length-48490-cov-1.965986_pt1 | contig 48490 bp, 59 predicted proteins | sample MGYA00242500_ERZ504582 | MGnify/ENA primary metagenome ERZ504582 (study PRJEB26092, sample SAMD00036346) | human gut metagenome | host: Homo sapiens | study: EMG produced TPA metagenomics assembly of... | reverse complement strand
TGCTTTTTGATTATTGAAGTGAGTCCTTCCCTTCGTTTTGTTTTTCTTCCGGCGGACGATCGTCCCGGCATGATCTGGGAACGATAGCGAAGAGAATCCTGAAACAGTTGATCAACGGAAGAAAGTTTTAGGATGCCGCATAGGATTTTTGGCAGGATGCGTTTCATGCGTCCGATCACGAAAGCACGATTGGCCTGATACCTGTATTTATTGGAACTACGGGGCGAAATCAGGAGTTCCTCATCTGTTTGATTTTTGATCAGGGAAGCCAGGTTGGAAAGCAGCATATTGATGAAAAATTCTTGAAAAACAGAAACTGTAGTAGCACCAGAGAATTCCTCCATGGAAAGGCGGCTTTTCAGCTCCTTATATTTGGTTTCGACTGGCCAGCGATAAAAATAAAGTTCCTGAAACATTACCTGCGTGATGAGTGGATCGAAAAGGTTGGTAGCGAGATATTCTTTCGTGCCGTCATCAAGAGTGACTTCAATGACACGAACATCAATGTCTGCGGTACCGTCCTTGGAATTGCCTGGAAGAAAGGTATAGACATCGCCAGAGCATTTTTTTGCGAGGTTGTATCCTTCCTTGAGGCGCATAAGACAAAGATGCCCATGCTCCACACAGTAGCGGAAAAAAATTTCAGAATAATAACCACGGTCGAAGATGACAATGCTGTCCTGATAAATGTTGAGAGATTCCAGATTTTTCAAATGTTCCATGGCAGCAGCACGTTCAGAAGCAAGAAAGCGTTGGAAAGAGGCATGAACGATGTAGTCGTCAAGGATATCGTAAACGATGGAAGCAAGACCCATGGTGAAGCGCCTGGAAGGATCAGGATAACCGAACATTTCGCCGAAGAATTCAAAATTGGAAGAAGAGTTTGGAAGCTCAATTTTGGAGCCATCGATGGACAAAAGATGGTAACCATGCCAGAGTCTGCGGGAAGGAAGCTGACTGTAAAATAGATCGACCGAAAGATAAAAAAGTTCCTTGAAAAGAGAGGGACTGATGAATTGTCTTGCTTTGGAAAGAGCCTGTTTTGAAACGGCTGGAAAGTCCAGGGAAGGCAGGTCCTCGCGGATGCAGGAAAGGTTCTGAAACATGGAGGCCTTGGAAGAATACAAAAGATAAAGAATGACTTGGAAAAGGGATAATTTTCTTTTGCGGATAAAATGTTTTTTCTCGCGGTGAGGTTCCAGTTTATCCGGATTTGTGATATACTCGTGGATGGATTGGATGATATTTTGCAGATGTCAATTCGATTCATAAAACATACCTCCTAAAGTGTAATCAAGGTTCGCGGCGAAACGAACAATTCCTTGATTAACAGGTCGCGAAGCGACCGCACTTTTAGGAGGTTTTGTCAATAATTTTTTTGAGAAAAATGGAGAAATGTCACTGAAATAGCGATAAAATAAGGCTTGCGGGAATTGTAAATTTTTTATAAATTCCTTAAGTTGACCACATTGGCAATGCCATTAAGCTAGGTGTTCGAGGTTTTGTTCGAAGTTGCATTGAAACATGTGCAAGAGGATGTTTTGGTACTTGGAAATACAGATTCAGAAAAAAGGGCATGCTGATAAGACAGATGCTGTTCATCTGTCAAAAATGACAGTAGAGCCTAAGGCTATCGATATCCGAAATGAATCGCACTGATTCCACGGAGGGGCCGGTCAAATTGTCGGAATTTTTCTTTTACAGCATGGACGTATTTCAACATCAACTTAATGATATCAATAGGTTTATCGGAGTCCCTGCGAATAAAGAACTTTCTTGCTGTTTTCAGAGCAGAAGAAATGTCGATTTCGTAAAGATATTTGTTATCATTCTTCCGTTCTTTTTTCTTGTTTTCTTCAGCTGCTTCGTTAGCAATGAAGATTCCGAAATTATAGAGTGTCAGATTTGCATAGATTTCCTGTTTTAGGAATTCGGGTTTTTTACTGTGGAAGTACAAAAGCCCATTTGCATGCTTAAGATAACGGAAAGAAATTTCAATGTCCCATCTCCAATGATAGCATTCCTTGATGTCTTCCATAGTAAAGCTGTGGGGCAGATTTGTGATGAGATACTCATATGTATTTTCTGCAGTTTTTATTTTTACGACACGAAACTGCATGAAGTAAAGATGTCTCTTATCTCTGTCAAGAAGCTCATAAAAATGAGGTGTGTTTTTACTCGGATTAATATATCGGTACACATCCGACTGAGCTTTCATAACATTTGTAGCTTTGTCAGTGAAATAACGTTTCATCGTAACATCGAATTCTTCAAGGTCGTCAGGAAGTTCAGTAGCGTAATAGGAAAGCAGACTTTTAGAAGAAGATGGCGCTTTTACACGAAAAACATAATTTAGATTCTTGAGTTCACAGTGGAATAACAGATCGTAAGATTCATAACCACGATCAGCAGTTACAATATATTTCTGCGGATTGTCCGGACTAAAATGGTCGAGCATCATGTGAAAGGCTTGCCTTTCATCAGGCTTCTGTCCTGGCTGAATTACAATATCAAGAATAGCTTTGCTGATCACATCAACAAACCCATTTAAGTGCATATGGTTGTATCCTTTATAGTCGATGAGACGAGGCTTGTTGTAATCCTCAATAATTTCAGAATTAGTAGTGTAGACAACATGGCAGCCATCACAGGCAAGGATACAATGATCCTTGAATTTATTTGTAGTAGCCGGAAACGAAGATGAGAATTCCGAAAAAAGGTATTCGAAAGCAGACAGCGAAATCTGACTGCGTCGTTGATTGAAAGCGGACTGAGATGGAATAAGATCAGGAACCATGTCAAAGTAATCCATAATTTCATCATTGGTAGTTCCTTTTCCCATGCCGATAATAAGACGCATGGTATCGTAGAAAGAGAGTTTGCCCTGATGCTGACGCATGAAATTGTGTCCAGGATTGTTTGAGAAGAGCCAGTGATGCTCCGACATGTCAGCGATGATAGAGTTCAATTTTTGTTTTACATTTGATGGATAATCGTTCATAATAAATGTGTGCCTCCTTAGTATGGGAATAATTGATTCGTGGGGAACCAAATCCCTTGATAAACTAAGGGTCACCTTGTTGTTCCGATGGACAACAAGGTGACTGCACATTTTTTGTTGCATGTCAATAGGAAAATAAAAAAAGATATATAAAATATGTTACAAAGATGTTAAATAAGTGCCAGCCTAAACAATAGTATAAAATGAGAACTCCTAATATTATAAGGGATAGCAGGCTTGGAAGAAAAAGGTGTTAAGCTAGAGAAGCTAACTGGCATTGCCATAGAAGGGGTCAGGCACCGGAAATTTTTTATTGTAATTCTCAATGAGAAATTGATTAAGTAGGAGAAAACGATGGCTGCTATTGTGTACATAATTTCTTCATTTATTATTATGATTGTAACAATGATTTTCACGAAAAGTTCTCCAAGTGTTTTTTTAGATATTATTGGTAGCGTGATAAGTAGCTTTTTTCCTTTTGCTGATTATATTCAAATGTCAACAGAAGAAGCTAACGTGAGTCTGATTTATTTATGGATTCTCTCAGAGTGGTTTATTAGTTATATCAATTCTTTTTTGGAAGACAATGAACGAAAATTGTTTGTATGGGGAGGCAATACATTTATTGTTTTGAGTATAACGATGTTAAGTGATGCATTGGACGATTATATGGCAGGCGATTTAATTGGGTTTCTAGTATTATTATTTATTGGATATATTGCAATCGTAGTTTTTTATTGCTTAGTATGCCGAAAAATAAATATGAGCACGATTGGATTTATGCTGAAATTGGTATTTATAAATCCGATTATGACCGGATTTTTTATATCGTTGCTCAGAATGAGTTTGCCGGCTATGTTTATGATGATTGCAATTATTCCTTTTGCGTTAATTCCAATTAAAGTTATTCAACTTATTGGATGTGTTATAGTTATTTTTTGCAGCTATTTCTTTAAACAATTTTCAGATAAACTAGTGGATAAAATTGATCATGATAAAACCGCTGCACTTATAAGATTTATTGCTGCGATAATAATTATTATAGTAGAAATAATACTTTTAACAGGTCATACGCTTCCACAGTTTAGCTAAAGTAGTTTTGCACTCAATGATACAGGGAAATAGATACTGACCCTGACTGGATTTTATTCTCGGCAGAAAATTGGCTGGTGTTATTGTAGGGAATGCAGTAAATTGTGAACTTCCATAATAAAGTGCAACTCAAGTGAATCATACAGATTGAGAATGCCCTGAAAATACTGAAAAAATAAGTGCCCACATTGGGGTCAGACCGTGCGGCCAGCTAAGGGTATATAGTCCGGTGGGTGGAAGCTCCATCAAATAAGCTGCTAACCACAGCATTGGAAGCGAGTCTTGAGGGATATGAAGAATCTATATTCACTTTTTTTACCCCAGGCATACAGGGATTGCTGGGACGATTATAACCGCTCATTAAAACTTAAGAATATCCAGAGGCGATTATGGTAGATTAAATCTACCATCCGGTTGGATTTACAGCTTCCGTAAGAGAAAAGTATCATTGTGATAATATTATCTTTAGTCCTGAGTTTTTGCGGGAATCGAAGGCTCTGTATGATAATTTATATCCGAGTCGAATCATTGTCGGAACGGATGTGGAGAATACAAGACTTGTAAGAGGTTGTAATCGGTGTATATCGTCTTACAATGAAAACGAATTCCGATAATTTCCGCCCAGTCTTCCATTCAGGGGGTTATGAAACGTGTGAAAGCAAAAGGGGCAAAAGTTATCGTGTATGAGCCAACTTTAGAGAATGGTGTGAAGTTCTTTGGTTCAGAAGTCGTGAATGATTTGGACGAGTTTAAAAGAAGATGCGATGCGATTATCGCAAATCGGTATGATGCCGTTTTGGATGACGTAATGAAAAAAGTTTATACTAGAGATATATACCAGAGGGATTAAATAACAGAAAAAATAACATTTGTTAATTGTGCAATAAAGGCATATACTGGAATTATAAAAGAAAAAACTAAAGGTGGCGAAAATATGAGTATCGATGAGCGTAAAATTGAAGAATTTATATATGAACTTCCTCAAGAATCAGATATTAAGGGAATGGAGTGGGAACATATTTGCATCAACATTGCCGATATTTTTCCGAACAAATTTTACGATATTTCGTATTCATATGTGAGAAAATTAGAAGAGGTTCTTGTCCACTATGATGTAGTTATCTTTATGGCGCGGAAAGCGATTTGCTTTTTTAAAGCGCTTGCTTCTTAATGGAGTTATCACAAATGAGTATTCTTGCGAAGTTTATTCCAGTCGGATTCTTTCTTATAATGTATGGGATGAGTTATCGGGGAAAAAAGTAGCTTTGGTAGATGATGTTGTAATTCATGGTAGTTCTGTGAATGATGCAAGACAGATTTTGTTGAAGCATGGAATTATTGCTGATATATATATTTCTGCATGGATGGATAATGATTTTGAGAAAGATGAAAGCGGACAAAATCTTTCCGACTTACGTGAAGATTTGCAGGAGCCATTTGTATATTTAGATGAAACGGATATATATTCCTATGCCAATTATATTACAAGATACATAGAAGCATCTATGTTGCCATATAATATTGACCAGCCAACGGTGCTTGTTGAATATGGTTCGGAAGAATTAGATGATTTTATGCATGAACATAGGCTGACGGATATTACAAGTACAGTTCAAAAAAAGTACGGTATAGAAAATAAGGTAATTCATTATAGTGGAGAAATTTTGCGTCCAATATTGGGCAGAGTTAATATCAATCTTGATGAAATTTGCATAAAACTTAGGATTTTCATGATTTAGATAGTCATCAACTGATGATTTTTCCAATAATATTGTTTCCTATTATTTCTGCTAAAACGATTGATCATATTTATAGTTATATTCAAACAGAAAAGTTGGACGAATTTATTTGGAATGAAAATAAGGCTGTTATAGAAGAAAACAGGACAAAAGTTCTGATCTATGCGGTGAATCATTATATTTTAAGTAGATTCTTATGGTGTGAGCGTGTGCATGGACGTGATTTTAAATATGTTTGGGTTGATAGTAACGAAAAAATATTGTTTTCTAAGAGTTTGCTAAATTCAGACTATGTAAAAAATACACTGATTGAGAAAATATCTGATTTACAAATGCCATATAAATTGGAACAAAAAACACAAGTAAGGCAATTATTTTTTAATGAATATTTAGGTGCTGCTTATGTTATGATTTTTGGAGATATAAATTGCAGCGAAGGAGAAAAACAAAGTTTTTTTGATGCAAAAGGAAATCTGATTAGCAAAAAGTAATAACTCATCAATGCCTTTATGAGAAGTTAAGAAAGTATGCTTTTCCAAACAGAAAAATGACGAAGCAGAGCAGAAAAATAATGAAGTGGATTTTTGCATTGTATCAAATATAATTGATGTACTTATAGACCGGGGGATGCTTGTGCCAATTTTAGTACATACTCAGGACGATAGTATGGTAAGAGCTTATCGTTGTGGAGAAGTAGCCAGGTTGACGGATAAAGAGTTTGATTTGTTTAGTTATATGCTTGCCCGATACGCAAGTTATAAATGGGAAAATGGAGATTTAATTGAAAAAAATGTAGAAAGTGATAAACATATTGGGAAATTGAAGCAGAACAATTATGTGTATTGTTTTTAGAAATGCGGCAAAGAAAAAATTGTTTGGCAGTTTATATGATGAAATAGATGGCACAGATGACGCTTATTCTGTTTATTATTCGGTATTTGGTCCGCTTGTTTCAAAGGCAAAAGGGAAAGAATATGAAGTAGGTAAAAAAGAATCTTTATTTGACAATTTGGTGGAATATGGGCTTGTTCATAATCTTAATAGGGATGAATATGTAATTGATGAAAAGGATTATTCAGAATTAACTGACGGCTGGAAACGTGAGGCTAATATTTTTTCGGATGATATGACTTTTTACAATATTGTTTTCCGACTCCGGAAGAACGGGAAGCGTTTTTTGTATTACAAAACAAAAAAAGGGGATAAGACCGACGAGGAAAAACTTAAAAGAAATGTTTTATCAAAAGTGCGTACATTTGAGCAGTTATTAACAATAATGTCAATCGGTGAAAATGAAATGCAGCGTACACTTTCTATTATTGCAGAGATTAAAGTAATTGCTGATATGAATACAGAGCGTCCTGAGTCAGCAATGAATTATTTTAAAAATAATATGGAATGTATCAGAGAAGGAATGTGGAAAGGGAGATGTTATGTAAGAGATGATTTTCTATTCTGTGTCCAGGAGATGCTGAAACAGGGAAGGTCTCCTAGAGATTGTCGTGATATAGAAAAAATTTTCGCTACTCACGTTGATGGTTCCGGTAAAGTTGATAGAAATACTGGTATTGAAAAGTTTCTTTCAGATTGTGGAACATTTTTTTACAAGACATATTATACATTGCTGAGCATAAATGAACATTCGCAGAGGATTAATCTTGAAGAAAAGTGTAGTATACCTGATAGGGTGAAATTTGAAAGACGTTATAGAAAATTAAGACATCAAATACTAAATGAATATGATGTGTGCCCTACAAATAAGATAGAGGAAAAATCAAGAAAAGATTTGCGGGATTTACAAAGAGAGGCAAATGCTATGCTTGACATTTGTGATTTGTATTTAAAGCAAAAAGCATTTGATTATAAAATATGTTATCATACGCTTATAATATGTGCTAATAATCCAGATATATTAGAGAAACTTCAAATTTCATCTTCATCATGCAACTATAATCAGTCGAGAACAGGGAAGATTGGGTTTAAAAAAGCAAGGTTTTTTAGATGTTTTAGAATAGTTGATGATAAAAATTATGAGAAAGATAAAATATCTAAAAGATTAACAGAAAATATTAATATGTTAATGACTATATTTTCTAAAATGGAGGATAAACAGATAATTGAGGATTCAGAAATTACTTTGATTTACCATTCAGCTAGGGTTTGGCATGAGCGTTGCTATATAGTGGCTATTATGCTACTGGACGATTCATTGAAAAAATTGTAAGAGATGTTAACAGAAAAAGAAAGAGCAAAAGGTCGAGGTGAGTTGGAATTATTTGGTTGTAAAAGTGTGGAAGAATTAATACTAGAACTGGAATCTTCGTTATTCAGATTAGAAAAAAAAGAAAATACAGTTACTATACAGAAAAATTATTTTCTTTCTAATTATGCGATACAGTTTTTGTCATCACGAAGTCATAGGGGTGAAACTTCTATTTATGGCTCTGTTGGGACTATTATTGGAGATGCTCCAAATGCAAAAATAGAAAATCACAATTAAAAAGAAGAATGGGGGAACGAATTTTATGGATATTAAAGTTTACGGACCTGTTGAAATATTATTGAAAAAGTGGAATCAGGAAGTACCATTATAGGAAATGATAATCGTACTATATCCATAGACTGGAGCAATAAAGAAACATATATGAGGCTCGAAAAAGAATTGGAAGAAATCAAAAAAGCGTTGGAGAGTAAATCACATGAAGAAGAAGTAAAAATTGTTGAGGAGGCACTTCTTGCGGTTAAAGATGTAGACGAGTCAAAGTTTATGAAGGCAGTGAATGTATGGGAAGGGAAACATTAAATATAGCGGAAGGCATTACCGGCAGTATATTAGCGACCTTGATTATGTAGCATTAAGCAAGCACATATAATATTCGTTCTGAAATACGAATATTACGAGAAGGTAACTATTCAGTACCCTGTTAAGGGTACATTGATTTTTGGGCAAAACAGTGTGAATATATATACTTTTAGATATTGCAAAAGAAGAGGATATAGAGTTTATGAGAGCGTATTCAAATATGAGTGATTATTTAAAATTCATTTTCAATCCAGAATCGTTTGATTATAGAAATATTAAGATTTCTGATTTATATGGTGTAATTTTTAAATAACGATCATTATAGAGAAAGAATACTGGAGCATAAGAGCGAATTTGGGAATAAAGAAGAGAAAAGAATTGAATTAGGATTTGGTTCTTCGTTTGAAAATCGTGTAGCATATAAGTATTTATTTGACTAAAATATTTTTTGTCAGGTTTCAATATCATCAATCTAATGTCGACTTAAGCAAGAGGTTATAGTATTGATATTCGAATTTGGAGAATAGATAAAAGGTAAATATTAATAGACGATAAAGTGGGTGATCGAATGAATGATTTTAAAATTCTTCATTTATCAGATTTGCATATCAATCAGAAGGGTGAACGATTATCAATTTTAATGGAAAAGTTGCTGATTGATATTAAGCAGGAAATGAAATTGGTAGACAACATTATTGTTGTTGTAACGGGAGATATAGTACACAAGGGGAATTACAATTATAAGGAAAATGCAATTGCCTTTTTTAAGGAGTTAAAAAAAGTTCTCAAAGAAAAAGTTAAGGATATTTATATTGTACCGGGTAATCACGATAAAGTCAGGAATTCTATTGATTCCAAAATAATCCAGGAATATAAACTTGAAGGTGACGTGGCTGATAAATTTTACAAAGACTACTGGAAATACATAATGGTCAGTTTTGCAGATTATCAGGATATGGTCAAGAAGATATATGAGATTTTTGTGGATAAAACAAAAGTTAAGAAAAAAGTAAAAGCGAATACATATGGGGTTTTTGTTACGGAAATTAATGACAAAAGAATATGTTTTATGGCGTTTAATACGGCATGGAGTTGTCTGGGTGATACTGATGAGCGGAATTTGAAGTTTGGGAAATTTCAATTAGATGAAATCAAAGAAGAATATAAGGAAAATATGGGAAAGTTAGGATATGATTTGGTGATAGCAATGGCACATCATCCGTTGAACTGGCTGACAGGGGAAGAAGAAACCTTACTGCAGACCAATATTTTATCGAATTTTTCATTGAACTGTAATATTTATATCAGCGGACATATACATAACAGAGATATTATTAACTGGCAGAGCACAAGACATTCTTTGACTACACTTGTATCTGGAATTGGCTGGCCGGATGAAGAAGAGGATATGCAGCATCCATATGCTCATACATATTCAAGCTATACATTTAATCTGGACATTAATTCTATTGATGTATATGTAAGAAGCAGTGATGATAACAGTTCATTTGAACCGGATTTTAGAATATACACAAAGAAACGGGATAAGGCTAATAATAAAATTGTTATGCCGATAGACAGTAATAAAACACAGGCATATTTTAATTTAGGAGCAGTAAAAGGGCGATCGCCAAAATCTTATTATATAACTGAGAAAGCATTGTCGTTGATTCAGATATATACACCAATGGTAGGGAAATTTAGGAAACAGATGTATGTATCACTAAATAGGGTCAAGAAAGATATTTTGGATCAGATTATAGGATACATGTGGTATGAACAGGAAAAGTTAGACAATGAAAAAGATCCTGATCGAATCAATATGTATGAAGAAAACATAGAAAAAATTGAGGACAATTGGGAAATGTTGGACGAATGTTTTTTTAGAGGAATGGATTTAAATGAGGATGCACGAAATTTTTTAGAAGAACATTCAGAAATTATAGATAAGTGTTTGTTTTCATATATGCAGAATATATGCTCCAGTTTGAGTAAACTTTTAGAGGAAAATTTAAAGAAAATAGAGATGCTTTCATCAGAAAAAAAGGGTGAAGAGCCATTAGTGCATACTGCAAGGGTTCATTTTAGAGGATATAACATTGAAACAGATGAGTATGAATCACTATGTTTAGGAGATTCTTTAACCTGGTCGAGTTACCAAATGAGAAATCAAAAATGGGGAGAATTGTTAGAAGAAGCGTATAAGGCAAAACATTCGTTGGTTGCATCTGTTAATCAGACATATTGTTGTAAGAGCTATGATATTAATGATCAAAAGAAAGAAAATACCTACAAATGGATAGACTTTATGACCTATATACCTGATTTTATAGGAAATGATTATGTGTTATATGATGTACAAACGGATAAAAATTATAAAGCAACGTCCGTGGATTACTTTTGGCATTACTGTATATGCTAAAAAGAATAGTAATATGCTTTACATTCTTGATTATTTAGAAATAGGTCAGATTATAACAGATTGTTTTAAAGAATTTAAAACGTATATGCCAATAAATATGGAAAGATTTGTAAAGGGAAGATTACAACAAAAATGGGAGTGATGCAAATGTCGAATAGGAAATGGATGCCAGTATTACCAGAGAAAGTGTCAAAAGATATAGATGACCAGGCAACTGTGTGGGTAAATACAAATAGGTTATATGAAAAACTGGCATTGGCTATAAGGAGCATTCCTGATGAAAATAAACGGGTGCAGGTTATTAAAGTTCAGCAGAATGCCCTGGCAAAGATGAAAACAGAAAGAGAAATGTTTGTTCCAATGACAGTTGGAGAGGTCAAGATTAGTTTTGGATCGAATATTGATAAAATGCCGTATAATACGTTTCGAGTGGAAGTAGGAGCAGAAGATAATGATGCGGCAAAATGGAAAAACAGAAGACAAAAGTTACCCAGAAAAAGTTTGGAGCGAAAGCAACAAGAACCGCTACTACATGTAAAAGGTGCTAAAGTGACACAGGGATAAAAAACTTGTCAAGGAGGATGCGAGCACGTGAAAATTAAGCCATTAAAGAAACTGCTGGAAGAATTGAAGTTATGGGATGCTGAACTGCAGGAACTGGACAGAAAGGTAGATCAGATAAAATTGCAGACAAGGGAGGATTAATAAAAGATTCGACATGTTTTTATTGTAGTTGAAGAATGCATAATCTAAAATGAAGCGTATCAAACCACTATGGAAGACAAGAATGGAGTTATTGTCAGATGCATTGACTTCAAGATATTACAGGTTTAAGAACAGATGACAAAGGAGAAACAGTACATATGCGAAACTTATATTCACTTTTTTTATTCCAGGCATACAGGGATTGCTGGGATGATTACAATCGTTCATTGAAACTTAAGAATTTCCCGAAATGGGACTATGTAATCCTGACAGCTTCCAATGAGCAGCAGGCCGAGGGATTTCGTAAGCAGATAGAGGAACGTAGGGCTTTTCTCCCGAAGGAGACCACTTTTGTTGCAATTCCGGATCGCGATGGTAAGCGTGTGGGATCTGGCGGAGCAACTCTGTAAGTGTTGAAATACCTGCATGAGCAGGAAGAATCCTTTGACGGTCTTCGTATACTGGTTATTCATTCGGGTGGAGACAGTAAGCGTGTACCGCAGTATTCTGCATTGGGTAAGCTTTTTTCACCGGTACCACATGCATTGCCGAATGGACGTAATTCTACTTTGTTTGATGAATTTATGATTTGTATGAGTTCTGTGCCATCACGTATCCGTGAAGGTATGTTTCTGTTATCCGGAGATGTTCTGATGTTGTTTAATCCGCTTCAGATTGATTACAACAACGTCGGTGCCGCAGCGATTTCCTTTAAGGAACATGTAGAAACTGGTAAGAACCACGGAGTCTATCTGAATGGCGAGAATGGAAATGTAAAGTGTTGTCTGCAGAAGAAATCTGTAGAAGTTCTGCGTGAAGTAGGAGCTGTAAATGAATCTGATTGTGTGGACATCGATACAGGGGCTCTTATTTTCAGTACAGAGATGATGAAATCCTTGTATACTCTGATCGAAACAGAGGCAGATTATGACAGACATATAAATGAGAAGACCAGACTTTCTCTGTATGCAGACTTTTTGTATCCGCTGGCAGAGGAATCTACTCTGGAAGCTTTTTATCAGGAAAAACCGGAAGGAGAATTTTGTCAGGAACTGACTGAGACAAGAGAACGTGTGTGGGAGGCATTGCGTCCATACAGGATGAAATTGCTTCGTCTGGCACCGGCTAAATTTATTCATTTTGGTACAACGAGAGAAATCCTGAAACTGATGAGCGGTGGTGTAGATGAGTATCGTGAACTTGGCTGGAACCGTCTGATCGGAAGTAGTATCAAAGGCAGTGAGACCGCAGGATATAACAGTGTATTAAGCAGCAGGGCTGATATTGGAAAGGACTGCTACCTTGAAGTCTCTTATGTACATGGAGAGGCGAAAGTAGGTGAGCATTGCGTTCTTTCTTACATTGATATTCACGACGAAGTAATCCCGGATAATGTTGTCATGCATGGATTGAAGCAGAGAGATGGGAAATTTATTGTCCGTATCTTTGGTGTAAATGATAATCCGAAAGAAAATAAACTGTTTGGAACAGATCTGGACAAAATTGCAAAGGACCTTGGAGTGAAGCTGTGGGAGGATGATTCCCATACATTATGGTCAGCTGCCTTATATCCGGAGAAAGATACGATCAAGGAGGCTGTGAGAGCGGCGTTAAACCTGTATGCGATCGTAAACGGAGATAATGGAGCAGATCTTTCAGCATGGAAAGAGGCACCGAAGAAATCTCTTTGTTCTGGATTTAACGACGCGGATCCGGATGCGATTATTGCATGGAATAAGCGAATGGCAGATCTTGTGGCAATGGACGAGATCGCAAAAGCGATTAGAAACAAAGTACCTGCAGTTAAACTGAGAAAGATCAGCTCCCTGACCAAGATTCAGAAGGAATGGCTGAAACGCCGGATCAAAAAGGCAGACTTCAGTGAGAAGATGCGTCTCCATTATTATCTGGGAGTGATCTTGAATGACGAGGATGAGGTTCAGGAATGTTTTCGCACTATTCAGTCAGAAGTTCTGGCTTCCACGATCAAAAACTTATCCTACAACGAAAACGCCAGAATTGTTACTGATAAGCACACAGTGAAATTACCGCTTCGTGTCAACTGGGGCGGTGGATGGAGTGATACACCTCCATATTGTAATGAAAATGGCGGTACAGTACTGAATGTGGCGATTCTTCTGAATGGGCAGAAGCCTGTAGAAGTCACACTGGAGAAGCTTAGTGAGAAGAAGATTGTTTTCGACAGTCGTGATATGGATGTTCATGGAGAATTTGATACGATTGAGCCGCTTCAGGCAACTGGTGATCCATTTGATCCGTTTGCTCTGCAGAAAGCATGTCTGCTTGCCTGTGGAATTATTCCAAAAGAAGGAAGTAGTCTGGATGAGGTTCTGGATCGTCTTGGTGGTGGATTTGAAATGCATTCTGAAGTAACTAACGTTCCAAAAGGATCCGGGCTTGGTACTTCATCTATTCTTTCTGCAGCTTGTGTAAAAGCAGTATTTGAGTTTATGGGAATTGAATATACAGAGAAAGACCTTTACGCGCATGTGCTTGCTATGGAACAGATCATGTCTACTGGTGGCGGCTGGCAGGATCAGGTAGGAGGAATCACTCCAGGGTTGAAATACATTACCTCTATGCCAGGAATTGATCAGCAGTTAAAAGTAACGCACGTGGATATCCCAGAGTTTGCAAAGAGGGAACTGGATGACAGATTTGTTCTGATTTATACTGGACAGAGAAGACTTGCCCGTAACCTTCTTCGTGATGTCATCGGACGTTACGTTGGAAACGAACCAGACAGTCTTTTTGCTTTGGAAGAAATCCAGAAAACAGCAGCTTTAATGTGCTTCGAATTGGAACGTGGCAATGTAGATGGCTTTGCAAAACTTCTAGATTACCACTGGGAACTGAGTAAAAAAGTTGATGCAGGCATACAGTAAGAGCTGGGCAGCCATAAGCCAGACGGTAAGAACCGGAACGGCAGGTGTGAGTGCCGCGATGAAATCTGTATGGAGTTCCATTACGATCAGTACCGCCAGCACATGGAATACCATCAAGTCCAGTATCCAGAACAGCTTTTCGGCGGTGAAATCCAATGTGACCTCTGCGACAGCAGCTGTCAAATCTTCCATGACCAGTGCATGGAATGCGGTGAAGTCGCTGACAACGACCAGCTGGAACGGAATCAAGAGCGTTATCACCACAGCCTGGAACGGAATCAAGTCTCTGACTACTTCGGCGACTGCTTCTGTAAAATCTTCCATGACAAGCGCATTCAGGACTTTAAAATAAAGCCGTGTGGAAGTTCACACGGTAGCTACTCTTATAATCACACATCTCTTCGTGGTGAGCAGCAGGCAACGATCCATTCTGGTCGGCTGAGATGTGAAGAATGAAACCTATGAGAATATTAGCAGAAAAAAGCGTACAGCCATTCTACTTCCGATAATCTCTGGTCGCTCCAGTGGTGTCACTTCTATGCGCCATCTCTTCCGGCTGTGTATGAGAAATATAAGGAGCGTGGCGGTCGGCCTGTGTTCCATCCGGAGGACGTTGCTCCGTTTATCAGGCTGCTCACTGACCTCTATAATCTGGCAGCTTCGTCTGATTACATACGAGATATGCGGATCAATGAGAAACTGGGGACTTTGCTCACATTGCTGATGGAGCAGTCCTGGCATCCGGAGAACGTAACGGTGAGCCGGAAGAGAATGGAACTGGCAGCTGTAAAGGAGTATCTGGACGAGCATTATACGGAGAAGCTTACATTGGATGATTTGGCAGAGAAGTTCTTCATCAACAAGTTCTATCTGTCCAAAATTTTCAAAGAGACTTACGGAACGACGGTCAATAACTATCTGATCTCAAAGCGGATCACCAGAGCCAAGCAGCTGCTTCGCTTCACAGATATGACTGTGGATGAAGTTGGTGTTGCGGTCGGCATGGGAGATGCAAACTATTTTAGTCGGATGTTCCGTAAGGTGGAAGGCAGCAGTCCAAGAGAATATCGGAAACAGTGGTGAACACAGGGGAGAAACCCCTGTGTTTTCCTTAAAAGCATATAGTTTAAAACGAAAATAAAGAAAGAGGTACAACAATGGCTACAAAACAGACAAAGCCAATAATACTCAAAGTCCCGGCATTTGAGGATTTCCGGGGGTATCTGGCTGTGCCATACGATAAGTCGGTGGACTTCAAAATCTGTCAGATCAACCAGGGATACAGCAAGAAAGCGTTCACGCTGCGTGGTATGCATTTTCAGGAAGGGGAACACGCACAGGCGAAGCTGGTGTCCTGCCTGCATGGTTCGATTTTCAATGTGGCTGTGGATCTGCGCCCAGGAGAAACCTTCGGTCACGCATACAGTGCGGTGTTGTCGTTTGAAAACCGGAAGCAGAGGTATATACCACGAGGCTTTGCTTATGGCTACCTGACATTGGAAGATGATACCTTGATGCAGTGGTGTGTAGATAATGATTTCTGCGGTGAAGCTGCCAAAGCTGTGCGGTATGATTCGGATTTTGTCTGGGAAGGTGAGTCGTGGTCGGAAGGAGCGTATATAATATCGGAAAAAGATAAAAGTGCTAAATCCTTGCAAGAACTGGCGCAGTGTGGTTTAATTAAGGCATAGAGCCAATTCAGCTTAGCTTTACGCAAGTTATACCCCATCAAATATGATAGAAGAGAAAGAGTACGGAGGAAATCTATATGGAACTATCATTTACAGGTGGAAGATTTGTTTCAAATAGAGGAGAATTGAACTATAAAGAAGTCTTAGAGCACTTTCCAAACGCAAGTATAATCAGGATAATTACATATAATATTTCGAGAAATCAAAGGCAAGACAAATTGTTCGAAGCATTGAGAGACACGGATGCGGAAATACAGCTTATAACGAATGTGCCCTCACGAATGGAGGAATACTTCGACAATGAAGCTGGGAGAAGTATGAGGAAAACCGCAAGACGTAATATTCAAATATACATTGCAAAATTGAATCCTGAAAATTTTTCGGGTAATTTTTGCCATATTTCAATGTTCATAATCATGCAAAAATAATAGGAACAGAAGACATAGTTTATATTGGGTCGGCGAACTTTTCAAATGAAAGTGCAGATAATATTGAAACGGGAATTCTTATTGAGGATAGAGATTTTATAAGTAAACTGTATTCTGAGTTTTTTGATAAGGTGGCAAGCGAGTCGCTTTCTTACCTTGATGACAATTTTAATGCATTTCATCTTTTTCTCTTGTCTCTTTATGCAAAGTTTGAACATCATTACAATATTCTGCTAAGAGATGTTTATACAGACTATCAAAGGACAAGGCTTGTGGTTGCAGACACGATTTTTATAGACACTGATGAATTGGGCAACATCTATCGGGATTTAGAGGAACTTGAAGATGTGAGTTCAGCAGCTGAAGATTATTATGATGAAGAAAATGAGCAGTTTAATTCAGAACTTGAGGATTTGAAGGACGAATTTGAAAGTCTTGATATTGAGGGCCTAAAAGAAACTGTATCAGAAGATGGTGCGCTGTATAACTTAGCAACTTTTGATGGACATGACAAATTTGACGAAATAATGCAATCTAAATATGCATACCTTGCGATTGATGACATGACGGACTATTATTCAGAGAAGGCACTGCAGGAAGTTTCCGAAATGTACGATGATGTACATCGAACGTTTTTTGATCAAGGAGATGAATTCCTTGAAGGAATGGATTACATTTTGAAAGCATTAAAGGCCGCAATAGATTTTACAGAGCGTTGGAAAGCATCAAGAATTAACCCGGATATTGATAATACTTAAACTACTATAAATCGAAAGAAGGACACACCTATGCCCAGAACTAAAGGCAGCAAAAATCGCCCCAAGATCACCAACGACTTCGCATCCCAAATCGTAGAAAAGCAGGAAACCATCGCTTCCCTGAACACAGAAATCGCTACCATCACCGCAAATATCGATGCTCTGAAAGCTGACCTGAAAGAGAAGAAGGTATCGCTGAAGAAAGCTGAAAAAGAGTTGACCTCTTTGGAAGCGAAAAAGGCGAAGGCAGATGCCAAGGCTGCCGAAGAAGTAAAGAAAGCCGAGGCCGAAGCTGTGCTGAATAAGCTGCTGGCCAGCGGTGTGAGCGCAGATGAGATTCTGGAAAAGCTGAAATAAAACCATAAAACTATAAATCACACGACCGTGTGGGAAAGGAAAGAATAAAATGGAAGAAATCGTAAAGTTCTTAAAAGAAGCTGAAACATATTACTTGGCAACGGCCGAAGGCGACCAGCCGAGAGTGCGCCCATTTGGCACGGCACATATTTTTGAAGGCAAGCTGTACATCCAGACTGGCAAGAAGAAGGATGTTTCCAAGCAGCTGCATGCTAATCCGAAAGTAGAGTTGTGTGCATTCAAAGGCGGCGAGTGGATTCGCGTTGCCGGTGAACTGGTAGAGGATGACCGTGTTGAAGCGAGAGAATCTATGCTGGATGCTTATCCAGGATTGAAGAAAATGTATGCTGCAGATGATGGCAACACTGAGGTGTTCTACTTTAAGAATGGTGTGGCTACCATTAGTTCTTTCACCCATGAGCCGAAAGTGATCAAGTTCTAATAATAATTGCCGTGTGTGGAACATAGGCTCCAATCTGAGTCCGAAACACGCACGGCATATTTTGAAAACCGATATATAGTTTATAACGAAAATAAAAAACGGAGCGTGACAAAAATGAATTTATCAAAAATACATCATATTGCAATCATCGTATCTGACTACGAAGCAACTAAGGATTTTTATGTAAACAAACTGGGGTTCTCTGTTATAAGAGAAAACTATCGCCCAGAGCGTAAGGACTGGAAGCTGGATCTTCGTGTTAATGAACACACAGAGCTGGAGATTTTCGCTGAAGAAAATCCACCAAAACGTGTGAACCGTCCAGAAGCCTGCGGGCTGCGTCATCTTGCGTTCTGCGTAGACAGCATAGAGCAGACGGTGAGGGAGCTGACAGAAGTTGGGATTGAATGTGAGCCGATTCGGGTTGATGACTATACTGGCAAGAAGATGACATTCTTCCACGACCCGGATGGACTGCCGCTGGAGCTACACGAATAATTATGGGAGAGAAAAGAGCATATAAAGCCAGAAAGCCCGGCGGTGGTCGGAAGAAACTGAAGCCGGAGTATGATGCCGGGAAGAATCTGAAAGAGCAGATGGATGCTGCTGTGGCACTTTATGATTCTGAGATGTCCTTGCAGGCCATCGGCGAAGAACTGGGATTAAATCCAATCAAAGTAAGAAAGCTGCTCATCACGGCCGGTGTGTATGAATCTGAAGTTGGCGGAAAAAGTAAAAAACACTTTTGAAGAATACCGAGAAACACAGGACTACAAAACCTCCATACTCTCAACTGCAAACACCCTGAAACTTTCCAAAGCCTCTGTTACTTCGTATCTGCCATATCAGAAAGGCGTGTACTTCCCAAGTACAGAAAAGGAGAAGATCAGTGTTGGGGCAGAGCGGCAGCGGAGATACAGAGCAATGAAGCGATGGAGGGCTAATCCGACAGAAGAAAACTTCTGGGGCGTGGTTGTGTCCTATGCCGGGGTAGGATTTAAAACCTACTCCGGGTTGCCATTCTCTTACGAAGTGCGGAAAGGCAGGAACGGTGAGTACACAAAAGAGCTGTGGATCGACCGCCGGGAGAAGAGTAAAAGTCTAGCGTGGAGTTCAGTGCTGCTGGCACTGAAGAATATTAAAGGAGAAGTGGTAGACCGCCCGAAAGCTCTGGGCGATATCCGGGGAGTGACTTACATCTACGGAATGTTCTATCGGTTCGGATTGATCGATGTGCCGGATGAAGTGAAGGAGAAGATGGGGCATCCGAAAGACCGCAAAAAATAGGTTGCTATGTGCAAAAGTCTACGGTAAGATGTGCCGTAACTGAGGAAATGAATCTCAGTTGGGAAGGATGGTAGCATTATAGAAAAACTGAAGGAAATGCTGGAGGAGTATTTGAAGAAAACAGAGCCGGAGTATTATCCACCGGTGGAGAACCTGCTTGATCTGATCTACGAGCATTACACGGAGAACAACCCAGTAGAGAAGAACACAGTTGCCGGGAAAACTGCAAAGGCCAAGGAAAAGGAACTGGAAGAGTGGCTGAGATGGCTGGATGGAATGGATAGGCTCGTAGATGACTACGTCGGAGATAAGATTCCGCTTTGGGAGAAGATCACGGACCGGCAGGGAACGGTGTGCTGTGCATGGGAGAAGACCGCTTTTGAGGAAGGCCTGAAAGTCGGAATTCGGCTCATGATGGAAGTGTATAGTTTGTGATGGAAATAAAGTGAACTCCTGAAGTTCAAAAAAAGCCCTCGCTTGTTGTGGCGAGGGCGTGTGTTCTCATTTTTCAGGCTTTTCAGCTTTTTTCTTCTTCGGTGCAATTTTGTGGCCTGAGTAGATTGCCATGCCCATGCAGACCAGAGTGCCGCAAGCAAAATACTTGTGAGCCTGCATCAGTTTCTTGCAGCCCGTGTAGAAGCATCCTGCCATGCAGGCAAGTGCGCCGAGTGACCAATATTTATGTGCTTTCATTTTGTGTGTCCTCCTTATCTTCTTTCTGTATTTTGAGCAATTCCTCGATTTCCGTTTTATTCGCCGGCCGTACTGCCTTTTTATTATCGTGTGCTACCGCTCCACAGTCAGGACAACGGTCAGGTAGCTTCTCTGCAGAGAAGCAGTAGCGGCAGGAATCGCAAAAGTAGTAATTCAAGTCATATTCACCCCAATCTCTAATATATCTTCAAATGCAATAATGGTCGGCAGCTCTTTGCCGGTATCGTTTATAAATCCTGTGTAAATTCGCAGTTCTTTATTTATCGCATCCACAGAATCCAGTATTCCGGCTATATTCTCATAGTAGCCGTCCGTGAAATATTTTATTGTGAGCTCTTGTCCTTTCCGAAGCTGGCTGATCTTTTGGTTCAGAGATTGCTTGCCTTCTTCAGACAGCTCGATTCTATTTCCTTTGAGATGATCTCTGCCTTCAGAAGCAATCTCATCCTCATAGCCTCGCAAGGCGGCAAACGGAGAGAAGATTTTAGCACGATTGGACATCAGCATCCGGGGATGATTATGTGGCGGTTCCGGGCGGGAAGCATGGAGTATTTTGCCATACTTACTTTGGACGGCTCTGCCTTCCGGTGTGTTTTTGTAGTCCATGTTCTCCCTCCTTACTTAGCCTTATGGCCGCCTATCTGCTGATTTCTTTCTCTCATCGTTGCACCATCCAGATAGTTGGTTCCTTTCAGAACGGCGTTCTTGCCGAATTTCTTCTTGAGTCCAAGCATCGCATTCTGCAGCTTTTTCTCTTTTTCCAGCTTAGTTGTGTCCGTGAATAGGTCGACTTGGAAGAATCCCTCGTCTTTGACTACACGGTTGGCGGCGATTGTGATTCGTCTTACCGTCAGTGTTTTATCAGCTATTTTCTCGAATAACTCAGTTGTGGCTGAGATCAGGATGCTTCCGAGGTTGGTCGGATTATCCAGTTTTGTGCTGCCATGAGCACCTTTCGGAACAGTGCGGCCGTAGTGATCGATGTGTACCGGACCTCTGTACTTTCCGCTGTCACAGTTTTCCCGGTCATAACCCACATCCAGTGTCAAACTATCCGTTACCAGTCCTTTATCTGTTAATTGTAATACTAAGCTGTCAGCCATCTCCATGACAATGATTCTGGCTTTGTCATATGGGTAAGGGCAGGAGAGAACCTGCCTCGGAGATACTATTAGTGCTGGGCTTGTAGGCTTTGATTTCTTTCATGCCGCAGGGTTCCAGCCCCCAGGCATGGTCGATCAGCAGTTCGGCATCAACGCCGAATTCCTTATATAATATATCCTGATTGACGGTGCTGAAATAGGCCAGCTCACCCATCGTATGGATGCCGTGTTTTTCTAGTCGCTTGACGGTGCCGGGGCCAGTCATCCAGAAGTCAGTGAGTGGCTTGTGATCCCAGAGGAGATAGCGGAAGCTCTTCTCATCCAACTCAGCGATGCGGACTCCGTCCTTGTCAGGCGCAGCGTGTTTGGCAGTGATGTCCATTGCCAGCTTCGTCAGATATAGATTGGTACCAATCCCGGCGGTGGCAGTGATGCCGGTCGTATAAAGCACTTCCCGGATCATTGTCATGGCAAGGTCGTGTGCGGTCATATTATAGTGAGATAAGTACGAGGTGGCATCGATGAACACCTCGTCGATGGAATAGACCACGATATCCTCTGGTGCGATGTATTTCAAGTAGATGCCATAGATCTGCCGCGACACCTTTTCATAATATGCCATCCGGGGTGGTGCAACAAGGTAAGAGAGTTCGAGTGAAGGGTCGGAGGCAAGCGATAAGGAATCATAGGAAGCAGAGGAGAAGGATGGCTTACCGTCCTTGTACACAGCTTTTCTTAGTCGTACCGCTTCCCTTAACCGATTCGCATTGACATCTTTGACCTTCTGTACGACCTCGAACAATCTGGCGCGACCCGGAATACCATACGCTTTCAGGGAAGGAGACACAGCGAGACAGATAGTTTTCTCAGTGCGGGAGGAATCCGCCACGACCAGATTTGTGGTAAGTGGGTCGAGGTGGCGGGCGGCGCATTCTGCACTCGCGTAATAGCTTTTAAGATCTATTGCAAGATATGTGCGTTGCATCGTGTGATTTCCTCCTCTCTATGTGCTCGTGTTATATTCCAGTCCTTTCCACAAACCACCGGCCTAACCGTCCATTGAAGCGCGGATCGAGATGCTCAAAGAACAGGTGCTTTTCCTGCCCCTGGATGAGCACGGTAAAGCAGTCACCGGAATAACCGTTGTCAGCAGTCCCGGCGGGGCGGAAGTCGCGCACTGTTTCGATTGGGAAGGTACGTCCATCCGACCAGGTGATCGATGTCGGCTGCATATAGCCTGTAGAATCAAAGTCGGAGGATACCTTTACATAGACTCGTTCTTTTGTCATAAGCAGTCACCTCCATGTTTAATCGTAACATTTAGAGCAATTCTTCATGGAATCCTTCAGAAAGTTGCTCTTAAGCTCCGGCACAGCAGGAAGCTGGTATCCCTTTGCGGTAAGAATGTTCAGTTTAAAATCAACAAAGTTTTTTTCGATTCCAGCCACCTGTGCGATCTCCTCAAGGGTGGCGAATCCTGTATGCGTGTATTGAAAGTCCTGCAGAAGCTCGTGATATTTCAAGGCACGGTATGTGCTGGAGCAGTGGGTTGGCAGAGAAGCCTCCATCTGAAGCCTGTCAGCGTTAAATTCATAGAAGCCGATTGGTTTCAGCACATCATCATCTGACAACAGCAGTTCAGCAGCAAACGTATTCGCTCTGCGTTCTGCTTTTGCGTTGCTGAGACTATAAAAATATGTATCCTGGAAAGCCTGACCGGATGCCGCATGTTTCCGGTCAAAGATAGCGTGCCCAAGTTCGTGAGCCAGTGCGGATCTGCGTTGTTGCTTTGAGCAGTTTGGATTGATGCCGATGTACTCACAATTTAGAAGTACAGTGTAAAATCCAAGGAGCTCTTCGCAGAACCGGATGTCTTTAATTTTAATGGCGCGCTGGGCAATGATAGCTTCCGGGTCATTGCTCTTGTATCGGCGGCTTACAGCGTCGGCGGCAGTAATAGCAAAGTTGTCCAACAGCGACTCCTTTCCTCTGTAAGTCGATTACAGATATTTTTTAGGAGTAAACTTTTTTGCCTCTTCTTTTGCGTCAAGGAAGAGGGCTTCCATTTCCTTAATGAAATTAGCCTGATCTTCTTCGGACAGCTCGCCGCCTGCAAAAAGGGCAGAGGTCTGTTCTTTTATTTTCTTTGCCTGCGCTACACCGCGGGAGCCATATTTCTTACGGACGTCAGCGTAGAATTGGTCATCGCTGAGTTCCTTCTGGAAGGTGGCATCATCCATAAAGTAGTCGGTCGTGACACCAAGAGCAGCGGCAATCTTCTGGATTGCGTCCACGCTTGGTTCGCGCTCGCCGGCTTCGATATAGCGGATGGCACGATCAGACATGGATGCTCGTCTGGAGAGTTCGGCCATGCTCATACCTTGTGCGGTTCGCAGAGCTTTGATCTTTTCGCCGTTGGTCGCAGTCGGTGTAAGCGCGGTGGCTGCTTCAGCCCGGACATCCTGTGTGTCTAGTAAGTTCGTATCTTTTTTCATGTCATGCCTCCATGTGGGATATTTTGCTGTTTTTTGCCGGAAGGGAAAGTTACCGGCGAGAAGCAGCAATTTTTTTGTAAAGCCTACTTGACAAGGAACAACTGTTCCTATATACTAAGAACAACAGTTCGTGAACTTCTGTTCCTATAATACAATAAGAAGTTGTAGAAGTCAATAGGGAAATGAACTTCTGTTCCTTTTTATTATGGTATGGGATGTAACTGTGGCTGTAACATGGACTTAGCATAACGCAATTTCGAGTTAAGAAACGCAATAAAAGCAACAGAATAAAATTGTTGCGTGATATTGACAAGTATGCAATGCGGTGATACTATATAAACAGAGGAGGTGTGACACCGATGGGAAGAAAGAAGATAACGAATCTTTTTCCTGATTACATTCGGACGGGAAGGGCTGACCTGGAAGTGCTGAGTCAGTTGGTTCTGAGTGCAAAGGGAGAACGGTCGATGAATGACTTTGCGAATGAGTGCGGGGTAAACACGTCGACGATTTCCCGTATTATCAATATGAAGAACACAACGGCTTGTTCTGATGAGGTGCTGGTGGCGATATCAAAGGCTGCAGATCCGAACAGTGGGGTTACACTGGAGAAACTGCTGGCGGCAAACGGAATGGTGAAACTTGTTCCTGCTGGAACAGAAGGAGCCGTTGTATCTCCATCTCAGATTGTTTTTGGATTGGCGGATATCGCAGAAGAGCAGAATATTGAGCCAGATCCCAATTCATCAAATACGTTCTTACGGAATGCAGCGAAGACGCTTACCGGATATATGTTAGAGCAAAATTACAGGGAAACGCTGCAGAACGCATTCCTTATGAACGGCTATTTTGTAGAACTGGTTTCCTACGAAAACATGATCTGGCCAAGAACCAAACATTATATGGCTGATTTCGCAATTCGGACAAATGCTCTTTTGGAAGAAGGTATTGATACATGGCTGTTTGAGTGCAAGTCTTATACGGCAGGAATCGGCAGAGGTACGATTAGCAAGATGAATCAGCTGTTTGCGATGGCATATATGGAGAGTCCTCGTGAGCATGGCATTAAGGTTTCAGTAGTAGTAAACCATGTGGCTATGATCGAACAGGCGAGAGAGTATTATGCTGGGTGCAGGATTAGAGATTATTTCTCTTTTATTCTGATTGATCCGGTGAACCGATGTGTGAAAGATGAATTTTGCATCCCGCGAATCGATGGAACAGAGAAGTCAGTGTTTAAGGTACAAGATGGGAGATGAGGATATTGATTTCAAAATGTGGAATTTATACGTCGCAAGGAAAGCGGGTGCTCCTTGCAACCCGTGCAGTTGTAAATGGCCGTAAGGCTGTTGCCTATGTGAAGAACGGGCAATTGCAGGGTTATGAGTACCTGGATGATTTTAATGAGCAATGCTATTCTGGTCCGTACATGACCTTTGAAGACAAAAAGGAACAGCTCAGGATGTGACTGCTCCCAGTAACCGCTTGACTCACCGCAGGACGTGTGAGCCAGCCTGATTGAATTTACACCTGCCTGCAGGTGCTGCCCGGATACGCTGGAAAGCATAGTGTGCGTGGTAAGCCGAGGTAGACTTTAGATGACCTTAGTTTAGGTTGTCTTGGGTCTGCCTCGGCTTTTTTTGTTATCTGAGTTTACAAAAGCGATGCCGAGAGCATCTTTACATCACGCAGACGTCTAAAAAATATGAAATACTGGGTTATTACTTAGTAGTGGAAATCCAGCTTAGTGGGAGAAAGGGTGAAGTTCCAAGGAGATTCTGATGATAAATAGAACATATGCAGTATGCACAAAAAAAACGACTTGATTCTGAACTATATGACAAAATTTTCCAGAGCCTATTTACGGGCGGAATTATATCTGATATAATTAAATTTAACACAAATTGTGGGAAAATTTGATTGTATAAATATATCGAAATCGTAGTCATATAGGAGGTGTACTGGGAAAGATAGTTGATTGATGCCACATCACTCATCAGATAATTGGGTGAGCGAACGGCGTACAAAGATTACATATATTTAGTAAAATTAATTATTTATTTACTGTTGAATTGGCGGCATAGCGCCGCAGGAAAATCTATTACTATAGTTTGAATTAAATAGTTTAAATTAATTTTTACTAATTTGTTGGGTCGAAGTGCGCTTGTTTGAGGTTGAAAAGTAACTATCAATCTGGTACATGCCGGTACATATAGATAAAAGAATCTGTAGACCGGAGTAAATAAAGAAACAAGTATTGTAGCATTCGATGCACTTGAATCTTTATTTGCTCCGGTCTTTTTGTCGTTTATGGACAGAAGGCGGGTGGGTACCATATTTGGATAAGTCCAAAGGAAATAGAGGCTGCCCATCCGGAGCAATTAAAAAAGTTATCTGAAAAAATGAATTAGACCGGGAAGAAACTTAGACCGGATATAATCAAGTAAAAGTACGAAAGAGGAAGGAGGTGAGCAGCATGGTCGATATTCACAGCGAAGAATATATATTGGGTCAGAATATAAGAAAGTACCGATTGAGGCTGGGATGGTCGCAGGCAGATTTGAGCAATGCGGTGGATATTGACCGAGCTGATATCTCCAAGTATGAGAATGGAGCGAAAGGTATAATGAGCAGCACACTGCTGCGTAAATTTGCAAAAGCCCTCGGCGTTTCAATGGACGCACTGATGGACGAAGAAGAGCCGGAAAACACAGCGGCTTCAATTCAAGAAAAATATGAGAAGTTGAGCTCCAGGCATCAAGAGATGGTAAAAGAAACCATTGATGCGTTTTTGTTCCAAGAAAGTCATGTGGCTATGGCTGGTTAAGTACCGTACAGATCAAAAGTGTCTGTGCGGTATTATTTTGCCTTTTTTACTGCCGATATAGGGCTTTCACAGAATCGATATGAAAATGTGGCGAATTCGCCACAGAAGTGTGGCTTATCTGCCATCTGCAAGAGCCTTTCCAACTGGTAGACTATAAACAGTTCAAGGGACAAGCCCACAGAGCCAAAACGAAAGCACCTGTCGGCAGTACCTCGGACAAATAAAAAATATCGAAGCCCGATTCTAGAGCAGGCGAAGGATACCATAAGCGATCTGACAGCGCAGCAGAGTTATTTGCTGGAGCTGGAGGACTGAACATGGGATCGTTCTAACCTTCTTTAGAATCGGGCTTTTTGCGCCTTTTGACCGCAGAGTCTGTCCGTTTCATGAGTATGCCGCGAATCTGCCATGTGTGTTCTTCAAAGCCAGAGCTTTCAGTATCCTTCCCTCCCAGAAGTCCGGGGGAAAGGACAAAACAATGATGAACATGATGACTGGAGCAGTAGCAATCAACGGTGGAGTAGGTGTGATGGAAATCCATCAGCCGCAGGTGGCAGTCAGCCAGATGGCAGCAAGCGCGGCACAGGCTGCAGAGCAGGTGGCTCTGAAATGCACACATCACTCTGCGTGAGCTGAAAGGAATGATCGACACTGTAGTGGAGAAGAAGCTCCCGACTTTCAAGACTCTCATGGAGATGAACCCGGTGGCAGTAGCCCGCACGAGCGTGAATGGTGCAAAGCTGACGGCCTATGAAAACGGCTATGCAGTCTATGAGGTGGACAGTGCCCACACTGTCATGGCCGTGGAACGCTGCGGAGATTACCGCTACGACTTCACCGATGGCACACATCAGATCGTGCCGGCAGAGACTTTCGAGGATGCCGAGTGGAGTCTGCGCCTTCTGATGGAAGGGGAAAAGCGTATGGAACACAACCTCAGTAAAACTGCTGCAAAGTTTGAGCAGGTGCCGCTGGAGTGCGATGGCTCTGACTGGTCCGCTTCTATTATGGTGGACTTTTTGGATGAAGACAATGCCGAGATGCTGGCAGACAAGGAACTGCGCCGTCTGTATGCTGCCATGAGCAAGCTGACCGAGCGTCAGATGGAAGTGGTCCAGCTCTACTTCTATAAAGGTATGACCCAGCAGGAGATTGCAGAGGAAATTGGTATCGGTCGCCGTTCTGTTGGAAACTGCCTGGAAGGTGCCCTGAAAAAAATCAGAAAAAACTTTTAAGAAAAGTACCTCCCAAACAGCTCCAAACGGTGTGCTTTATGTAAGGATACAAAATCCTCAATACATCAAGGAGGTAAGAACCTATGAAAGCAGTAAGCGATAAGGTCATCCAGCAGACCCTCGATCTCATCGAGCGTCCACCCGGCGGGGGAGATACGGTCACCGAACCGGACGCCGTAGCTGTGGGTGCGGATACAGTAAACAAAGCGGCTGCAACGGCGCCGAAGAAAATTTTCGTCTGCTCGCCATACCGACCGACCTCAAAAACAGAGGAATGCAGGAAAGATGAGCTGATGGCGAATATCAACCGCGCCAAGACCGCCTGCCGGATTCTCACCACACTGGGGTTTCTACCGCTGGCACCGCACCTGTACTTCACCCAGTTCTTAAAGGATGAGGATGCACAGGAGCGTAACACCGGCACGAAGCTGGGAATGCGCTGGCTGGAGGAGGCGGACGAGCTCTGGGTGTTCGGTAACACGATATCCGAAGGGATGGCGGCAGAGATCGAGAAAGCGCATGAGCTGAACAAGCCGGTACGCAATCTGCCGGAGCCGGGGCGAGTGGTCGAACTGCTCTTAAAGAGCATCTCGGAACAGTACCATGTTCCGCTGGATGGTAGGAAAGCTGAAAACAGCAATGGGCAGCAGGAAGCTGCAGAAAGTGAGGAAAACAATGGCTAACGAAAAGAAGAACGGGACTCTGGAGGAGATCATCATGGAAATGCTCAAGGAAGGAAAGGCTGTCCGCATTCCTATCAGGGATGTAGTGGACAAGCTGCAGGAGAATGTTAAGGCTGCGGAAGATGCGCTGGAGACGGTTCAGCCGGAAACCGAGAAGTTGGAAGCGGTGCCGCAGGGCGGACAGGTCAAGACCGTGCCGATCAACATCCACATCGACAACCTGCATATCCACATGGATGAGCGCATGACTTCCTACAACAACTTCGATGGCGACTCCGATGAAACCGATGAGCCTGATGAGGACGAGCCGGAGGATATTGATGTGGATGCAATGATCGGTCTCATCAAGGCAAAGACCGGTCTGTGCGAGAAGGTCATTCTGGCAGTGCTGGCCGCCCAGGAGGAGTACCTCGATTCCATTTGGGGCGAGAACATGGATGAGGAGGACAAGGCATGATGGATGAGATGAATGTTTTGAATGCTCCAAAGAAGGTCGTGGACGGGCTGACCGAGGTTTTTGAAGGACTTGCCCAGATGTTTGAAGGCGTGTCTGATCAGCTTGAACTTCTGGGCGCAGATGCTGCCCCGGAGGATAAGCGTATCTTCCCGATCGTGGATCAGGAAGCTCCTGCTGTGTTTGAGAAGAAAGGTGCACCAGCATCGCATCCACGCAAGAAGCCGATCAAGAAGACCCGAAAGGTCGAGGAGGCTTCAGACAAGCTGGAGGAACCTGTCACTGACAGCAATAGCGATGCCGATGCAGACACACAGCCGGATGCCGAGAACAGTGCCGAGGAAGCAGAGGAAGAAGAAAACTTCCCGGCGGATGATGCCGATGATCTTCCGTGGAGCGAGGATACCGGTCAGGAGAAAGAGACCGGCCAGAAGGACGAGCCGACCGATAAGACCAGACAGCCTGATAAGGCGCAACAGGCCAAGCAGGAATCACCTGCTGCCACTACGACATCGTCTGCGGTGACAATCACCAAGGATGATATCACAGCGGTCATTGTGGCGAAGATCAAGAAGAAGCGTGATAACAACGAGAAGATTGGTCAGCTTCTGAAGACCTATGGTGTCGGTCAGCTTTCTGACCTTCCTTCGGAAAAGTACGAAGCGTTTCTGGCTGATGTCTCCCAGATTTAAGGGAGGTCATTATGCCAGAAGTACACGCAATCCTGTCTGCTTCCAGCTCGAAACGGTGGCTGAACTGTACGCCATCGGCAAGGCTGGAGCAGAACTTTCCAAATGAATCCTCGGTGTATGCCGAGGAAGGAACAGCCGCCCATGCCTTGGGTGAGTATAAACTCCGCAAGTACCTGCATGAGAGAGTGCAGCGTCCGACCTCCGAGTACGAGAACGAGGAGATGGAAGCGAACACTGACATTTACGCAGAGTTCATCATTTCAACGGTGGAGCGCATCAAGGAAACCTGCCCGCATCCACTGGTCATGGTGGAGGAGCGGCTCGATTACAGCTATCTGGTTCCATCTGGCTTCGGTACCGGCGACTGCGTGATCATCGCAGACGGGACACTGTATGTCATGGATTACAAGAACGGCAAAGGCGTATTCGTCAGCTGTGACCACAATCCGCAGATGATGCTGTACGCCTTGGGCGCTTATCACGCCTACGGATACCTGTACAACATCAAGCGGGTGTCCATGACCATTATCCAGCCGCGACTGGAAAATATCTCAACGTATGAATGCAGTGTGGAGGAACTGCTGGACTGGGCGGAGACCTATGTCAGACCGAGGGCGAAGCTGGCCTTTGAAGGAAAAGGTGAGCAGGTTCCCGGTGACTGGTGCCGGTTCTGCAGGGCGAGGACTTCCTGCAAAGCCTGTGCCGAAGAAGCTCTGGCACTGGTGAAGGAAGAATTTCTGGATCTGGACGAAGGTGTTCTTACCGATGAGGCGGAGGAGACCGATGCCACAGCAGCTTACAATCCGGACACCTCCGCACCGACCTTCAAGTCCCCGGCACTCCTTTCCAAGACGGACATCGAAAAGATGCTTCCGACCCTGAACCGTATCGAGTCTTGGATCGAAGCGATTTTTGCCTATGTCAGTTCCGAAGCCATTAACCACGGCGTTGCGTGGGATGGCTATAAGGTGGTCGAGGGCAGGAGCAAGCGGCAGTTCCTTGACACAAAGTCAGTGGTGGCCGCAGCAGAAAAAGCCGGATACACCGACATCTATAAGACCGAGCTGATCTCCCTTACTGAGTTTGAAAAGCTCATGGGAAAGAAAAAGTTCAAAGAGATTCTGGGAGAGTATGTGGTCAAGCCACCCGGTAAGTTGGCGCTTGTACCAAACTCCGATCCCAGAGAGGCAGTCGATCTGGAGACTGCCGAGGATGAGTTCACGCCCCTTGACTGAGGCTGGACATAGAAAACCGCATTACACAACAGGATGCCGCAGTCAGATAAGAGGCGCGGCATCACAAAAGAATTTGGAGGATTTTTATTATGGCTAAGAAAATTATCAGTGCAACGAAGCTCGTTATCCCGTGCCGTATCTCTTTTGCCAATATCTTCGAGCCGAAGAGCATCAATGGAAGCGAGGCGAAGTATTCCGTTTCCTGTCTGATCCCGAGGACGATAAGAAGACCCTGCTGGCGATCCACAAGGCGGTCGAAGCGGCGAAAGAAGATGGAAAGGTCCGCAAGTGGGGCGGTAAGCTCCCGCCGAACCTGAAACTTCCGCTGCGCGATGGCGACATTGACCGCCCGGATGACGAGAACTATCAGGAGCACTTCTTCCTGAATGCCACCAGCAAGGATGCACCGCAGGTCGTTGACCGTCACGTCCAGCCTGTGGTTGACCCGATGATGGTCTACTCCGGCTGTTTCTGCAATGTCAGCGTCAACTTCTACCCGTTCAATGCCAACGGTAACCGTGGCGTGGCGGTAGGCTTGGGGAACATTCAATTCGTCAAGGACGGCGACCGTCTGTCCGGTAAGGCTTCTGCAGACGCTGACTTTGACGCTCTGGAGGATGACGAGGATGTTCTGGCGGAGATGCCGGGGAGGAACTGCCGGATTACCTGCGTTAAGCACGGACAATTTGTACACAGCTGAGTAGGCGGACCGGGGGATGTGTCAGAGCATCTCCCGGTTTTACATGAAAAATTGATTCATATGACGGATTGATTCATACGAAGGGGTGAGATTTTTGAAAGAAATATTGGTCGATAGTGAGACTTACAGCGAGGTGGACATCGGAAAATGTGGTCTGTACCGTTATGCTACGGACCCCAGCTTTGAAATCCTGCTGATTGCCTGGGCAACCGATGAGGGAGCCGGCTTTGGTGAAACCAAGTGCGCTGACCTTGCATCAGGAGAAACCATTCCAATGGAACTGCTGGAGGCATTTCAGTCCGGAAGTGTGCGGCTGATCGCACACAATGCTGCCTTTGAACGTGTCTGTTTCTCTGTTCATCTGAACCGGTACTGTCCCGGACAGTATCTGAAACCGGGAGATTTTCTTTCGCCGGATAGCTGGATCTGCACGATGGTCATGGCGGCATCGCTGACTTTGCCGCTGGCACTGAAGGATGTCGGTACGGTACTGAAGACCAGCCAGCAGAAAGACAAAGAAGGTGAGAGACTCATCAAGCTGTTTTCTGTACCGTGCAAGCCGACCAAGTCAAATGGGATGCGCACCCGGAATCTCCCGGAGCATTACCCGGCGGACTGGGCAAAGTTCAAGTATTACTGCATTCAGGATGTCAATACCGAGGTGGACATCTACAAGAGGCTGAAGAAGTTTCCAATGACGGAACTGGAATGGCAGCACTACCGCACCAATGAGCGCATCAACGACCGTGGCGTGAGGATCGATACGGAGCTGGTACAGGAAGCAATCACCTGTGACCTGATGCTCTCGGACGCCATGAGTAAGAAAGCCTACGAACTGACCGGGCTGGAAAATCCGAATTCCGTATCCCAGCTGAAGACATGGCTGGAGGAGCGTGGCATCCCGATGGATACACTCGGTAAGAAGGATGTGGCGCAGATGATCACCGAGCTCGATAAGAACGGTGTGGATGCGGAAGCACTGGATATGCTGAAGCTCCGACTTCAGATGGCGAAAAGCTCTGTGAAGAAATACCAGGCAGCGGAACGCTGTGTCTGCTCGGACGGCAGAGCAAGAGGACTGTTCCAGTTCTATGGAGCCAGCCGTACCGGACGCTATTCTGGCCGGAATATCCAGTTACAGAACCTCCCACAGAACCACATTTCCACGCTGGATGAAGCGAGAACACTTGTGAAGCTGGGGTGCTTCGATATGGTCGAGAGTATCTACGGCAATACGCCGGATGTCCTCTCGCAGCTGATCCGCACCATGCTGATTCCGAAAGATGGATGCGAGTTCATCGTGGCAGACTTTTCTGCCATCGAAGCCCGTGTGCTTGCGTGGGAGGCAGAGGAGCAGTGGGTGCTGAATGCATTCCAGAACGGCGAAGACCTCTATTGCGCGACAGCTTCCCAGATGTTCCATGTGCCTGTCGTCAAGCACGGTGTCAACGGCGACCTGCGCCAGAAAGGGAAGATCGCAACGTTGGCTTGTGGCTATGGCGGCTCCTCCGGCGCACTCATCAGCATGGGTGCGTTGCAGATGGGACTGCATGAAGAAGAACTGCCGGAGATCATTGATTCCTGGCGGGAAGCCAATCCGAAGATCGTGCAGTACTGGTGGGATACCGAAAAAGCTGCAATGACTGCCTATAAGACGGGGGAGCGGCAGGAGGTCGGAAAGATCGCCTTTGAGTTCTATTCCGGCACCCTCTGGATGGTGCTTCCGTCAGGCAGGAGGCTCACCTATCTGAAGCCGAGACAGCAGCCGAACCGCTTCGGTCGTATGAGCCTGACCTATGAAGGCGTGGGGCAGAATCACAAGTGGAGCAGACAGGAAACCTACTCCGGCCGACTGGTCGAGAATGCGACACAGGCTATTGCCCGTGACATTCTGGCTGAAGCGATGGACCGCATCTCAGCAGAGGGGCTGAATATTGTGGCCCATGTCCACGATGAAGTCATCATCGAGGCACCAAAGGATCAGTACACAGTGGATGAAGTCTGCAAGCTGATGTCGGTCAACCCGGCATGGTGTAAGGGCTTGCCGTTGGCTGCAGCTGGTTACAAGGGTAACTACTATTTCAAAGACTAAGGGAGAGCAATATGCCGCATGTATTGAAAATGAAGGACGGAAAACTCCTGACACCCTTTGGTATCCGCGACCTGCTGGATGCAGTCGAGGACTATGCCGGCGAGGAACTCCGCCGGGAGATTGAGGAGTACATCGATAACAATGTACAGGATATCGATGATTACGAAAAAGAGTATGACCGCATGGAACGGGATGGTGAACGACTTGCAGACCACCAGCGGTCAGTCCTCTGTAACATTCGGGACGAGGTGGATGCTCTGGACACACTCCTGCAGGATACCAGGTTGAGCCGCAGGCGTATGCAGGGAGCGGTCAAGATCATCCGGCAGATGATCAACCGGGAACTGTAATGGAACACGGCGTTTGTGCAGGAAAGACATGGACGCATAAACCGGCGTATAAATATGCGCCGCAGGATAGAAAGGGAAAAACTTATGAAAACAGGCAGAAATTTGCAGGAAGTCCTTGTGGAACTGGATCGCCAGAACAAGGCAAAGCAGGACTTTATCAGTCCGGCACAGGGGATGCGCCTCCGGGAAGATGGCCGCACCTTTGAAATCAACCATCTGACTACGAACCAGCAGGAGGTGTTCGGAACGACTTCGCTGTTCCACCGTCAGGTGGCATCAGCACTGGGCATCCCGGCGAAATACTATGATCTCATGCAGGCACAGAAGCCGGAGCTCCTGGCTGAGAACGTGAACAGCTGGTTTGCGGACAAGTCCAGTTCTTACATGGTCCGTTCAATTGATTACGGTGCCGGACAGGTGGCCCGTGCGCTGCTGTCGGAACGGTATCGTCGCATCGATAACATGGAAATTGCCACATCTGTCCTGCCTCTGTTCGCCGGAAACGATCAGTACGAGGTGATGTCCTGCGAGGTGACGGAAAACCGTCTGTACCTCAAGGTGGTCAATCACCGTCTGGAGATGGAAGTCCGCAAGGGCGATATCGTCCAGGCTGGTGTGATGATCTCCAACTCCGAGGTTGGTCTGGGTGCTGTGTCCATTCAGCCTCTGGTATATCGTCTTGTTTGCACCAATGGCATGGTGGTCAATGACATGGGCGAACGCCGCCATCATGTGGGCCGGCAGGCAAAAGCAGTGGAGGACAGTTTTGCACTGTATTCGGATGAAACGATGGAAGCGGAAGACAAGGCATTTCTGCTGAAACTCCGCGATACCACGATGGCGGCTATTGATGAGAGCAGATTCTCGCAGGTGGTCGGCCGCTTGCAGGAATCTATGGCAGTACCGATCACCGGCAAGGTGCAGGACGTGGTGCAGCTGACCGCGCAGAGCTATGGCATCAACGCTGAAGAACAGGAAGGCATCCTCAAGTACCTCATCGAGGGCGGCGACCTTTCTCTGTATGGCCTGTCCAATGCGGTGACCCGCGCATCGCAGGACGTTGTTTCTTACGACCGTGCCACCACACTGGAGGGCATTGGCTGGCAGGTCGCCACGATGGAGCCGCAACAGTGGAAGCAGATCAATCAGTGAGGTGGCGGCTATGGAAAATGTCATTCACTGGATTACAGAACACAAAGAGGAGAACCCTCCGAACAGGAAAGTCAGCCACAGCCACCCGGACCCGACTGCCGATGAAGCCATCAGTAATGTGATCCGGGAAGAACGCAAGAAAAAACACAAGAAAAGAAAACGCCCGCGGATCGGTGTTTGGAGAGCAAAGGAGGCAAAGCCGGATGAGAGAAAGTGAAGTAGAAAAGCAGTTTGTAGCTGCGGTGAGGGCCGTCGGAGGACAGGCCCTTAAATTTACCAGTCAGAGCATGAACGGTGTGCCGGATCGCCTGGTCCTACTGATCGGCGGCAAGTGTGCGTTTGTGGAGCTGAAAGCCCCTGGAAAGCAGATGCGCATCCTTCAGCGGAAGCGCAGACTGCAGCTGGAGACACTGGGCTTTCCGGTGTTCTGTGTTGACCGTTTGGAGCAGATCCGGCCTGCGGTGGACGCACTTCTGCACTGGACGCCGGGTGAGCCTATCCCACAGGGGATCGGGGCGAAAATCCCGGAGATGCCGGAAGTTACGCTGCCGCAGGGAGATACACAAAGCGAGGAGCCGGAAACACAGGCACAGGATGCCGGGGAGGAGGTGATGCCGCTATGAAGTTCATTCCACACGATTATCAGAGTTACTGCACCGAGTATATTAAAACGCACCCGATTGCAGCCCTTTTTCTGGATATGGGCTTGGGTTAAGGAAAGACCGTCATAACCCTTTCTGCAATCAAAGACCTCATGCTTGAGACCTTTGAGGTCAATAAGGTCCTCATTATTGCGCCGTTGCGTGTCGCCCGTGACACATGGCCGGCAGAAATCGAAAAGTGGGACCACTTAAAAGGGCTGGACATTTCCGTCATCGTTGGAGATGTCAAGACCCGGATCGCAGCAGTCCACCACCCGGCGATGATCTACATCGTCAATCGGGAGAACATCAAGTGGCTGGTGGAGTATTACGAGAAAAATGGAATGCGCTGGGATTTTGGCATGGTTGTGATCGATGAGCTGTCATCGTTCAAGAACTATCAGTCCCAGCGTTTTAAGTTCCTGCGAAAAGTCCGCCCGTTTGTGAAACGATGGGTCGGTCTGACCGGTACACCTTCTTCCAACGGCCTTATGGATTTGTGGGCAGAGATTGGGATTCTGGATGGCGGTGAGAGGCTCGGCAAATTTATCGGCCGGTACCGGGAAGCATATTTCAAGGCTGGGTCGATGAATCCGGCAACAGGCATCGTATTCCAGTATGTACCAAGACAGGGAGCAGAGGAGATGATCTATCAGCGGATCTCGGATATCACGATTTCCATGAAGGCTCTGGATTATCTCAATATGCCGGATTGTGTACCTACAAGGTATGAAGTTGAGATGAACACGCAGGAAAGGGAACTCTACGATATGCTCCGGCAGGATCTTTTGATTCCGTTGAAAGACGGTGACATAGACGCTGCCAATGCTGCATCACTGACAGGGAAACTGTTGCAGATGAGCAATGGCGCGGTCTATGACGAGAATGGCAAGGCGAGAGTCATTCACGACCACAAGCTGGAAGCCCTCGAAGACCTGATCGAAGCCGCCAACGGACAGCCGGTGCTGGTAGCTTACTGGTTTAAGCATGACAGGGAGCGTATCATCAGCCATCTGTCGAAGCTGAAAATCAAAGTTCGGGACATCAAGAGCAGCACTGACATCAAGGATTGGAACGCCGGGAACATCCCGGTCGCACTGATCCATCCAGCATCGGCCGGACACGGCCTGAACATCCAGCAGGGCGGACACATCCTGATCTGGTTCGGATTGACCTGGTCTTTGGAATTGTACCAGCAGACGAATGCACGTCTTTGGCGGCAGGGACAGACCCATGTGGTGACCATTCACCACATCATCACGAAAAACACAGTAGACGAGGATGTCATGGCTGCGCTGGAGCAGAAGGACATGACACAGGAAAAGCTGATATCTGCCGTCAGAGCACGGCTGGAGGAGTAGGAGAAGATTATGGAAAAGAATACGAGCAATTACAAATTTCTGAATGCAAAGGACCGTGCCGCAGAGAGAAAGCGCAGCTCCAGTGTTATGGACACGGACCGATATCACTACAAGACTGCACCGCATGTGCAGACCGGCAAGCGGAAGCGCGACAGTGATGGATTTTTCACACCGTATGCGATGTTCCGTCCGTACAGTGGCACCGGCCTGCTGTGTGCGATCTTCGGGGAAACACCCGCCCGTAAGACCTCTGACCTGCGAGTTACACAGGATATGCTGGCGAAGGAAGCCTATGAGCATGAAATCGAACTGCTCATGTGTCAGGCAAAAGCCTACGAGCTTCAGTTTCACAAGCGTTTCTGTGCGGAAGACCGTGCGGAGGAATGCTATGCGAAAGCAGTGGCGGCAGGAAAACACCCGGATGCACCGAAGCTGACGGCGGAGGATACCAGACAGACGATTCTGGATGCGGTTACTTGGCGTTTCGATTGGATTCAGCAGAATAAGAGAAAGTGCTATCGCTTTGCTGAGATCCTGATCGATGCAAAGGAGCACCATCTGGTGACAGACAGGGAAGAAAAAGAAACTTTGTTGACCTGTTTGTGCGGAATGCAGCTCTGATGCCGGAGCCGAACCGCAAGCTGATCGACTGCATGTACGAGGCAGCATGGTATTCCATCTACATGTTCAAGTATGGATTGGATGGACAGAAGGTGCCGGCACCATGGTACGACACAAAAGAGAATGATTCAGGAAAGGGCAGGGTGAACGACTGATGGGAATGGCAGCGGACAATCTGGAATGCTACGAGAATCTGGCGAATGCAATCATCCTGCAGGCTGTCAAGGATTATAAAACTGTACTGTTCCGTCTGGAGGACCATCCGAACAACCGGGATGCGCAGTTTGAGAAAAAGAGGCTGGAAGGTTTCTTTCACTCCAACTGGTACAACACGCTGACGGATCTGGATGCCTGCACACTCATTTCAGGTGTGCAGGCAAGAGTGAAGGTTGAAGCCATGGAGCGTAGAAGGAGGAGGGCAGAAAACCTGCGCCGGAAAGCGGAGCGCGAGATGAAAAAGCTCGTGAAGCTGCTTACGGAAGCCGGTGCTGCTCTGACTCCGGAGAACATCCGGGCATTAGGTGATATTGCGTGATAAAAAATAAACAGACCAGAACAGGAGGTGCAGTATGGCAGACGAGATGGAGTATATGGAACAGGCAAAGGAACTGGCTGAGTCCTATAGGCTGCTGGTACACAGGCGGGATATGCTCCGGCAGCAGTACGAGGATTCCCGGTCCTGGTTTTACACTAAGGACGAGATTATCTACAAGTTGTCGCAGGGCGCACATGAGGAATCCGAGCGTGTCCAGACCAGCGGTACATCAAATCCGGTGGAGCGCACCGTGCTGAACTGTGACAAGGTGCTGGCATCCATGAACCGGGAAGTGCAGACCCAGCGCACCGAGCAGTTTCTGGAACCCTATTACAAGGTCTGTGAAGATATCGAGCTGTTCGAGGTTGGACTGCGCAGTCTTCGGGGGTGTACGCGGATCGTGGCAGAGCAGCTCTTTGTGGACGGCAGAAAGCAGTCGGAGATCACTGGTTTGGATGGGAGAACTTTAAGCCGCCGGGTGGTGGAGCGAGAGAAAGAAACTGCATTGCAGGGGATTGCGGATGTGATCCGTTTGCATGACAGACACAGGAGGGGAGAATGTGGGAAGACCGATTAAGTGGAGTTTTCAGCCGGATAAACGGCATGAAGCCATAGCAAAAGATGCCTGCGGCGGTTATGAAAAACTCAAGGCAGACATTGCAGAAAAGGAGAAAATGCTGGCCGAGATCAAACATGAACAGGCAGCGGCTATCTCCAATTTGGAGCGCGGCATCAAGGAAGAGATGTATACGGAGTGCAAAAGGGAATACGATAAGCAGAGCACACGGCTTTGTATTATGGAACTGGCTCTGAGCCGGGTGTCTGATTCTGATGCGAGGGCAGCAGTCAGACAGTTCTATTTTGAGCGTATTCCGTTGAAGTCGATGAAGGATTCCAACGGCTGTTCTTTTGGAAAAAGCAGGGCAGATTATTACAAGGGAAAAGGCTTCAAAGAATTTGTAGTAAATTTGGAAAAAGAGGGCTTTTTCAGGAAAAACAGCAGTTAATTAGGAAAACTGCTTCTTATGCGTACATCGGCTTTTTGCTATACTTTATACTAGGAAAATAAGATAAAACCGGGAGCGGATAAGAGTGTTGGGAGTGAAAGCTGCCCGGTATTTTTATCCGCTTTTTACATGTTATGCCGTCACGGATTCGGATTCCGGACGGCTGTTTTTGTATCAGGAGAGAAGAGGTGAAACCCAGAATGGGGAGAAAGAAAAGCAACGCACGGATTCTGCCGCGTGGCAGGAAGATCCATGTGAACAAGTACATCAACAAGCGTGGCTGCACCAAGCATAAAAGCGCCGCCACGCATAACCGCAGCACCGAAAAGCAGCAGGAAAGCAGCCACACAACTTATGACAGCTTCCCCGCTTACAACTGGCCGACGACCAGAATCCCGAAGCAGTATGAGATCTGGTTTGCAGAGCTTGGTAACCATTATGGCACCTGTGTGCAGAGTGGGAACCGTCCGGTGCTGATCCTGACAAACGATATTGCGAACCGTTATTCGCAGACCTTCACAGTTATTCCGCTTACGAGCAAGATGAAAAAGCTCGACCTGCCAACACATATCGTGCTGACAGAAGCACATTGTGAGATGCTCAGAGCGGAACGACTGGAGGATTCCATTTTGCTGGTCGAGCAGATCACAACGATCGACCAGTCGGCACTGTTTGGACGCCTTTGCAGGGTGATCTCTGCTGAGAAAAAGCAGGAGATTGAACAGGCTGTGGCAAGGCAGTTTGATATGCACAGTACTAAGAAAAACAAACAAAATACAGACGAAAATGCTGTGCGCAGCAGCAATGCCAATTACGGCAGCAACGCTGTACACAGCAGGAAGGAGGTCTGACTGCTATGGTGGATATCAAAAACATCCCGGCGGAGTTGAAGTCCTCCTGCCGGTTTTGTGTCTGGAAATTTGAAAAGCGAAACGGTCAGAAGACCAAGATGCCGTATAACCCGGCGAACGGTGACAGAGCAAAGATCAATGACCTCCGCACCTTTGCGGATTTCAAAACCACGCTTGTCACTTACGCGATGGGCGGCTATGACGGAATCGGCATTGCCGTGGGCAGTGGCATCGGAGCTTTCGACATCGACCACTGTATCCGGGAGGATGGAACGCTGAATGATACTGCGGATACCGTACTTTCCGTCTTTCCTACAGCGTATGTAGAGAAGTCACCGTCCGGCAAAGGACTACGTGGATTTTTCCATGTGCCAGAGGACTACGTTTACGACAAGACGGTCTACTACATCAACAATCGCAGCAAAGGGCTGGAAGTGTATATGCCCGGTGCGACTAACCGCTTCGTCACCGTGACGGGAGATGTTTACCGCACAGGTGAGATCCCGAACGATGAAACGGCAATGACCACTCTGCTGGACTCGCTGATGAAGCGAAATAAGCAGGTGCAGCAGACCCATTTCCAGCACCATTCATATCTGGATGATGAGGCTGTGATCGCACATGCCAACGAGGCCAGCAACAGTGAGAAATTCAAAAGGCTGTTTGCCGGTGAGTGGGAAGACCTCTACGGCAGTCAGTCGGATGCAGATATGGCGCTCTTGTCTATTCTGGCATTCTGGTGCGGCTGTGATGAGGAGCAGATGGACCGTATTTTCCGTACATCTGGTCTGATGCGCCCCAAGTGGGATCGCAAACAGGCTGGTTCGACCTACGGTGCTATCTCTATCCGCAACACGGTCAATACCTGTGCGTCCGTTTACATCCCCGTCAACGTTCAGGACATCGTGGATGAGGAATTCTCGAATCTCGATCCTGAAGATGAGAAATCAGAGCGACCACCGGACATCAGCAAGCTCACGCTGTCGCTGGAAGAAATGGCTCCGCACACGAATCCGCACTACGGCAGGGATGAGATTGGTTTGGGCAACATGTTCGCCGATTTTTTTCAAGCCTATCGCACGGTACAACAGTGAACGCGGCATCTGGTTTGTCTATGATGGAGTTGTCTGGCAGCCGGACATGGAGAACCTTAAGGTGGCAGAGCTTGCGAAATATCTGGCAGATAAGCTGTATCTGTTTGCATTGAAGATTACAGAAGAAGATGTCAGAAAGCGGTTCATCGACCGCGTCCGGAAGCTCCAGCTCCGCAAGCACCGTGACACGATGCTGAAAGACGCGAAGTCCGTATTCCCATTGTCCATGAAGCAGTACGATCAGGATATCTATCTTTTCAACTGTAAAAATGGAACACTGGATCTGCGGACGATGGAATTCCGGGAACACCGCCCGGAGGATTTTCTCACAAAAGTGTCCCCTGTGATATATGACCCGGATGCCGACTGCCTCGCTGGCGGACGTTCATCACGGAAATCATGCAGGGGGATAAGGCCAGAGCAGACTATCTTCAGAAGGCTATCGGATACTCGTTGACTGGTGACACACGCATGGAGTGCTTGTTTATTCTGTACGGTCCAACATCCAGAAACGGTAAGGGTACCACAATGGAGAGCATCCTGCGTATTATGGGCGAGTACGGTAAAAATGCAGATCCGACCATGCTGCAGGCGAAGTTTAACAGCCAGAGCGGAGGACCGTCTGAGGAAATCGCCCGGCTTGCCGGCTCCCGTTTTGTAAACATCTCCGAGCCGGAGAAAAAGATCACTCTGGATGCAGCTCTTACCAAACGACTGACCGGTAACGATACGATCACCGCCCGGTATCTGCATGAGAACAGTTTTGAGTTCCGACCGAACTTCAAAATTTTCATCAACACGAACCATCGTCCGAATATCACAGACCTTACGCTGTTTGAGTCTGGCCGAATCAAAATCATTCCGTTTGACCGACATTTTGAAGAAAATGAACAGGATAAGGATCTAAAGTCCACTTTTGCTAAACCGGAAAATATGTCCGGCATTCTGAACTGGATGCTCGAAGGCTATAAGCTGTTCCGCAGTCAGGGACTTGCCATGCCGGATTCTGTCGTTCAGGCAACAACGGACTATCAGATATTCTCAGATAAGATGGGCCAGTTTTTTGATGAATGCATTGAAGAAAAGGAAGGGTGTGAGCTTCGGCGCGGTGCAGTTTACACACGCTACAAAGAGTGGTGTGGAGAGAATGGCTACCGGGCAGAGGCAGCCAAGAATCTCAACCAGGAGATTGAAAAGCGGTACAAGACTGCAAGAAAGCGTCCGAATGACGGTGCCTCCAGCAGTACGACTCCGATGGTTCTGGATGTGGCGTTCACGGCAAGTGAAGAGTTAAAGGAGGACTTTGCACCATTGACATCGTGAGTTGGAAATCCAGGGTATGGACGACTCTGTTGCGACTGTTGCTGGTAAAACATAGTGAAATCTATTGTTTTTGATTTTCACAAGTTTCTATCAAAATACCAGCAACACACGACTTCGGAGTCACGTTACCAGCAACAGCGGCAACGCCCCAGCAACAGAAAAACGTAGGAAAATCAAGGGTTTTCGGTGCTGTTGCGAGTGTTGCGAGTGAAAACCCTATTTTATTTATATTATTTTCTTTTATATACTATTTACTTTTTACTAGCAACAATAGCAACAAAAGAAAAAATATAGGTCTTAGCAACCCTGAAAAGTGCGTAAAATCAATATTTTTTGGGGACTGGACACCTCACTTTGTGAGGAAAGCGCCAGCAACACACCAGCAACAGATTCAGAGGACACATTGGAACTACACAATGGAACATCGCAGGCCGCTTTTGTGGGAGCCTATTTGTGGGCAAGGGCAAAGGCGGCCTGCTTTGTGATACATGAAAGAGAGGACAGAACATGAGTAAGATTATCACCTGTGAACAGGTCAGCAATGGCCATCCCGATAAGATCTGTGACCAGATTGCAGATGCCATCGTGACCGACATCCTTCAGCATGACAGGAACGCCCGTGTGGCAATCGAGTGTCTGCTGAAGAAGAGCCAGCTTTTTATTGCCGGTGAGGTCACCACCGACTACCGGCCAAACTACAACCAGATCGTCCACGATGTGTTCAATCGCATCGGCACCGAAAAGCTGGGGTGGAACCTGACCGAGCTTCTTCGCATCGGCATTCTGGTGGACAAGCAGTCCCCGGATATTGCGCTGGGTGTGGATAAGGGCGGTGCCGGTGACCAGGGAATCATGTATGGCTACGCCACCAACGAGACGGCAGAGCAGATGCCGATTCCCTACATGGTCGCTACCAAGTTCCTGCAACTGTTGAAGAACCATCCGTCCAAGATGTTCCGTGCAGATGCCAAGGCACAGGTCAGCTACGACTACGACACCGGACGCATCACTACCTTCCTCTGCTCCGTGCAGCACAGCCCGGATGTGGAGGTCAGCGATTTCCGGCACATCATCGAATCCATGATGGTGCTGGCCGCCTGCGAGTATGGTCTGGACGGTGACTTTACGAAGCTCGTCAACCCGACCGGCCGTTTCGTGCTGGGTGGCAGTTATGCCGATTGCGGTGTGACCGGCAGGAAGCTGGCGTGTGATACCTACGGTGGCATCGGTCGCATGGGCGGCGGTGCTCTGAGTGGGAAAGACCCCACCAAGGTGGATCGTTCCGCAGCATACATGGCACGGAAGATTGCCAAGGACATCGTGCAGGCCGGCTACGCTGACAAGTGCGAAGTCCAGCTGCTTACGCCATCGGTGTGATTCAGCCTGTGGGTGTGTCGGTTGAGTGCTTCGGTACGGAGCATGAGGACATCGAGTTCATCCAAGCCTACATCCAGGACAGCTACGACCTGACTCCACAGGATATCATCCAGCGGCTGGGTCTGCTGGACGTGGACTACAACAAGGTCAGCGCTTACGGTCACTTCGGTATGGCCGGTCTTCCGTGGGAGGACTGACCCATGCCGTACAGACCAAAGACACCGTGTCATCATCCGGCTGCCCAGAGCTGGTGGAAGCCGGCCGGCTCTACTGTGAGAAGCACCTGCCTCTCCATCCAGAGGTGACCCGCCCGGCAGCGAAGCGTGGATACAACAGGCGGTGGCAGAAAATCAGAAAGTCGTATCTGGAAGCACATCCGCTCTGTGTGCAGTGTGCCAAGCAGGGCAAGTACGTCCGGGCAACGGTGGTGGATCACATCATTCCACACCGTGGTGACAGAAACTTTTCTGGGATCAGAACAACTGGCAGTCGCTCTGCAAAAGCTGCCACGATAAAAAGACGCTGACCGAGGACATCAACCCGACCTACACCTACTGACACCCCACCGGGGGCCGGGGTCACTTCTCTACAGTGAAGTCACACGGAGACCGGTGCGCCCTTTTCTGTGAAAAACCGCAAAATTGATAGGCCGGGGGTCAGAGGATTAACGGCGCAAAATGAAACAGGAAAATGTACAGGCATCGGAGCTTCGGTTCCGGTGCCATTCTTTTTCCCCGAAATGAACCAAAGTGTGTGAAACTTCTCGTAAACAGGGAGCTTTCGCACATTTTAGCTTGTTCCGGGAGGAGCAGGGGCGAGCGGGAATCGGCCGCCGCAACAACGATCCAACCTGGCGGGGCAGTGCCGATTTCCACTTCGCCGCTTTTCGCATGAATTATGAGATTTTTCTAAGAAACCGCCGAAGAAACGGCGAAAAATGAGAGTGAGGTGAGGGCAGATGGAAGATTACACGGCTGAGATGATCAGGGACATGGCTTTTTCCTTCTGCCCTCAGTGCGGTACGGCAATCGTACCAAACCATAAAGGCAGACCACGGAAGTTCTGCTCACCGGAATGCCGGTCACGGTGGAACAACACCCACCCGAAACCAGAGAACTGGAAGACCGTGCGGTCAAAGATCTGTCCGGTGTGCGGCAGGGAGTTTTCCTACCGGCACCAGTATGGTCTGGAACGGAAATATTGTAGCCGTGCCTGTGCAAACAAAGGACGCTGGAAGGAGGGCGATGCAAATGGAAGGACCGCTGAACATAGAGCGTGATGTGGTAAAGAATGGTGTCCGGCTGGACTGTGTGTTTGAGGGCTATGAGTACCGCCCGGAGAGAGAAGAAGTCCGAAGCCAGCGGCTTGCCGGGTTTGGATGTGTGGAGATCGCAGAAAACACCGGGCTTTCTTTGGAACAGGTCACGGATTACTGCCGGGAACTGGGCCTGCCGGAAACGGGGAGCTGCCAGTTACAGCCACCGGATGGGTCGGGGGAACGGCGCTGTCCAGTGTGCGGACGGATTCTCGTGCAGAGAGGGAACAGTGGTCGGAGACGGTTCTGTTCTCCAGCTTGCCGGGAGGAATATTACAGGCAGCATAAGTCTTTTCGGATCGCGGTCTGTAAAAACTGTGGAAGGGAGTTCCATGCCGTAGATGAAGGAAAACGGCAGCGGAAGTTTTGCAGTCTGAATTGTTACTGGGATTATCGATACGGGATGAAGGGAGTGGATGAGGATGAGTAAGATTATCGGTGTGTTTCCGATGTTCAACACCGGGGGTATCTGCGTACATGCGATTGACGATGCGGAAGATAAGGTGCTGGCATCTGTGAACGGGGAAAACCCGGAATGGTGCGAGATGGCTGAACATCCGCAGGAAGATGGAGATGAAATGGAGTCGGGCTTTTTGTTCGGCTCCTTTTTCGTGCCCTTCTCCGGGGTCATGCGCATGTGAATCTGAATTAGGAGGAGCCTACATGAAGCGACTGCTGAACTGAAGATGCTGCCGGTGTCCGTACTCAAGCCGGCCGCATACAATCCCCGGAAAAAGCTGAAGCCGGGGGACAAAGAGTACGAGAAGATCAAGAACTCCATCACGGAGTTTGGCTTTGCCGACCCGCTGGTAGTTAACGCCGACATGACGATCATTGGCGGCCACCAGAGACTGACTGTTGCAATGGAACTGGGCTATACCGAAGTGCCTTGTGCGGTGGTGGACATCGACAAGACTAGGGAAAAAGCCCTGAACATCGCACTCAACAAGATCACAGGTGCATGGGATGATTCCCTGCTGGCCGACCTTCTGAAAGACATCGAAGATTCCAACTTCGATCTTGGCAAGACTGGCTTTGAGCCGCCGGAGATTGAGACGCTGTTCAACAAAGTCCACAGCAAAGAGGTCAAGGAAGATGACTTCGATGTGGAATCCGAGCTGAAGCAGCCATGCTTCTCCAAAGAGGGTGACCTCTGGCATCTGGGAAAGCACATCGTTCTGTGCGGTGATTCCACCAAAGCAGAATGCTACGACACCCTGATGGACGGAACCAAGGCAAATCTGGTCCTTTCCGATCCCCCTTATAACGTGGATGTGGAAGAGACGGCCGGTAAGATCATGAATGACAACATGGGCGATTCGGAATTCTACCAGTTCCTGCTGGCAGCGTTCCAGCAGATGCACGGTCATCTGGCAGACGATGGTTCCATCTACATCTTCCATGCAGATACGGAAGGGCTGAACTTTAGAAAAGCATTCAAGGATGCTGGGTTCTACCTGTCCGGGTGCTGTATCTGGAAGAAGAATGCGCTGGTGCTGGGACGCAGTCCTTACCAGTGGCAGCACGAGCCGTGTCTTTACGGCTGGAAGCAGAAGGGGAAACACCAGTGGTATTCCGACCGGAAGCAGACGACCATCTGGGAGTATGACCGGCCGAAGTCCAACAAGGACCATCCGACCATGAAGCCCATTGGTCTGATGAGCTATCCGATCCGCAATTCTACTATGACCAACGGCATCGTGCTTGATCCGTTCCTCGGCAGCGGCTCGACCCTGATTGCCTGCGAAGAAACCGACCGTGTGTGCCGGGGTATCGAGCTAGACCCGAAGTTCGTGGATGTGATTGTGAAGCGGTACATCGAACACAGCGATGGTCACTACGATGATGTGTTTGTTGTCCGTGACGGCCAGAAGCTGAAGTTCGAGGAAGTGGCAACCTTCGAGCCGGAAAAGGAGGTCGCTGATGGAGAATAAACAGTTGACCCTCGGCAGCCTCTTTGATGGCTCCGGGGGTTTTCCGTTAGGGCGGTCTTCTGACCGAGCAGATCACTCCGCTGTGGAGCAGCGAGATCGAGCCCTTTGCCATCCGGGTCACGACCAAACGTCTGCCACAGGTGAAGCACTACGGAGATGTATCCGCCATCAGCGGCGCAGACCTGCCGCCTGTGGACATCATCACCTTTGGCAGTCCCTGTCAGGATATGTCCATCGCCGGTAAGCGGGACGGTCTGGATGGTTCACGGTCCAGTCTGTTTTACGAAGCAATCCGAATCGTGAAAGAAATGAGGTGTAAGACCAATGGAGAAAAACCAAGATTTATCGTGTGGGAGAATGTGCCAGGGGCCTTCTCCTCAAACAAAGGGCAGGACTTCAAAGCAGTCCTCGAAGCAGTCATCGGTGTTAAAGAACCGTCCGCCTCGGTGCCTGCGCCTGAGAAGAAAGGATGGCCCGACGCTGACTACTACGTGGGAGACGGATGGAGCGTCGCGTATCGAGTTCTTGATGCACAATGGTGGGGCGTTCCCCAAAGAAGAAAACGTATCTACCTTGTCGCAGATTTTGCAGACCAGAGTGCCCCAAAGGTACTATTTGAGTCCGAGGCGTGTCTCGGTATTCTGCGGAGGGCTTCCATGCGTGGCAAAGAGCTGCCGCCGGTGCTGAAAGCGGCACTGGAGAGGCAGGCTTCAGCGGAGCAGGAGGGCGGATCTGTCTGAACGACCAGGGCGGTAAGCAGATGGATGTTTCCCAGGATGTGACCGGTACCCTCCGGGCAGAGGAGCATGGACATCAGCCGTGTGTTCTGGAGCTGCCGGTTTCTGTACCGAGCATTCGGCAGATGCCAGAAGCATCGGATACGAGGAGGAACGCTCACCGACCCTCCGGGCTGGTGTTGTGCCTGCCGCCATCGCACTGGAAAATCATCCTGCTGACAGCCGGGTGAAGATTTCCGAGGATGGTAAGGTGCAGACACTGACAAGCCGGTGCGGTACAGGTGGCGGTAATGTCCCGATGGTCATGGACGCTGTTGAAAATTCAGTGGAA